>Ga0224555_1000442_pt1 | contig 62969 bp, 52 predicted proteins | sample 714S23034metaG_FD_180687 | JGI IMG/M metagenome (GOLD analysis project Ga0224555, IMG submission 180687) | Peat soil microbial communities from Stordalen Mire, Sweden - 717 S2 30-34 | ecosystem: Environmental > Terrestrial > Soil > Wetlands > Peat | place: Sweden: Norrbotten County, Stordalen... | reverse complement strand
GATCGTCCCCACGTTCACGTGCGGCTTTGAACGATCAAACTTTTCCTTCGCCATAAAACTCCCAAATCCCTTTCATCGCTCTTACTGCTCGTTGCCACTCGGGGCGCCGGCTGTCCGGCTCCAGCCCAAAACCTTACTTGCCCTGCGCCCGGCCGATAATTTCGTCGGCAATCATGCGCGGCGCCTCTTCGTAGCGCGCAAACTGCATTGAATACGACGCCCGACCCTGCGTGGCCGAGCGAATCTCGTTCACGTAGCCGAACATCTCCTTCAGCGGCACGATCGCCCTGATCACCTGCGAACCGGCGGCGTGCTCCATGCCTTCGATCCGCCCGCGACGCGAGTTGATGTCGCCGATAATCACGCCCATGAACTCCTCGGGCACCGTCACTTCCACGGCCATCACCGGCTCCAGCAGCACCGGCGACGCATGCCTTGCTGCTTCCTTGAACGCAATTGAGCCCGCAAACTTGAAGGCCATCTCGTTCGAGTCCACTTCGTGATAGCTGCCGTCAAAGAGCGTCACTTTCACATCGACGATGGGATAGCCGGCCAGAATGCCCAGCTCCAGCGCTCCCCGCACGCCTTGATCGATGGGCTTGATGTACTCCCTGGGCACGGAGCCGCCCCTGATCTCGTTGATGAACTCATAGCCCGCCCCGGGCTCGTTGGGTTCCACGCGCAGCTTGCAATGGCCGTAGTTGCCCGACCCGCCGGTCTGGCGGATGTACTTGCCCTCGGCCTCGGCCTTTTTGCGGATGGTCTCGCGGAAGGCAACCTTGGGCTCGCCGACATTGGCTTCCACCTTGTGCTCGCGCTTCATGCGATCCACAAGAATCTCGAGGTGCAGCTCGCCCATGCCGCTGATGATCGTTTGGCCTGAATCTTCATCGGTCCGCACCTTGAAGGTGGGGTCCTCATCGGCCAGCCGCGCAAGCGCCACGGCCATCTTTTCCTGATCGGCCTTGGTCTTGGGCTCAATGGCCACCGAAATTACGGTGTCGGGGAAGATGATCGCGCCCAGCGCGATGGGATGATGCGGATCACTCAGCGTGTCGCCGGTCTTCAGATCCTTGACTCCCAGGCAGGCGCAGATGTCGCCGGCCAGAATCTCGGTCACATCCTCGCGCTTGTCGGCGTGCATCTTCACCAGGCGCCCGATGCGGTCGGTCTTGCCGGTGCGCGGGTTCAGCACCGTATCGCCGGTCTTCAGCGAGCCTGAATAAACACGGACGAAGCAGAGCTTGCCGTAAGGATCGTTGATGATCTTGAAGGCCAGCGCCGACAGCGGCTCGTTGTCGTCGGGCTTGCGCTTTTCAATTTTGGAGTGATGGTTGGGGTCGATGCCCTCAACCGGAGGCTTGTCGAGCGGGCTGGGAAGGTAATCGATGACGGCGTCGAGAAGCGTCTGAATGCCTTTGTTCTTGAAGGCGCTTCCGCAAATCACCGGGAAGACCTTCAGATCGATGGTGGCCTGTCGAATACCGGACTTCAGCTCTTCCACCGTTGGCGTTTCGCCTTCGAGGAACTTTTCCAGCAAAACGTCATCGGTCTCGGCGATGACTTCGATCAGTTGCAATCTGAACGCCTCGGCCTTCTTCACGAGATCGGCGGGAATCGGTTCGATCGAAAACTCGGCGCCCAGGGTTTCGTCGTGCCAGAGAATGGCTTTCATCTCGATCAGGTCCACGACGCCCTTGAAGTTCACCTCGGCGCCGACGGGAATTTGCAGCGCCACGGGCCGCGCGCCCAGCCGCTTGCGGATGGTCTCGAGCACATGCTCGAAGTCCGCGCCATTCTTGTCCATCTTGTTGACGAAGCAAATTCGGGGAACCTTGTATTTATCGCCCTGCCGCCACACGGTCTCGGTCTGCGGCTGCACGCCAGAAACGGAGTCAAACAACGCCACAGCGCCGTCGAGCACGCGCAGGCTGCGCTCCACTTCGGCGGTAAAGTCTACGTGGCCGGGGGTATCAATAATATTGATGCGAACGTCGCGCCAGGTGCAGGTGGTCGCCGCCGAGGTAATCGTAATGCCGCGCTCCTGCTCCTGCTCCATGTAATCCATGGTCGCCGTGCCTTCATGCACCTCTCCCAGCCGGTGCGTGATGCCGGTGTAGAACAGGATGCGTTCTGTCGCTGTCGTCTTTCCGGCGTCGATGTGCGCCATGATTCCGATGTTCCGGCAGCGATTTAGAGGTACGGTGCGAGCCACGATTTCAATTCCTTGCGGGACGTCCTTCCCGCGGTTCATTCGTTCGTCAATCTTCGGCGGCCCACTTGCCCGGACTGCCGCGCCGGACCCTCCTTGCGGGCCGGCTCAATCGTCTTGGTCCCTTGTTCCCTCGGTCCCTTGGTCCCTGCTTCTACCAGCGGTAGTGCGCGAAGGCCTTGTTGGCCTCGGCCATGCGGTGCACGTCTTCTTTCTTCTTCATCGCCGCGCCGCGCCCGTTGGCCGCATCCAGCAACTCGTTCGACAGCTTGTCGGTCATGCCCTTCTCGCCGCGGCTGCGCCCGTAGGTGATCAGCCAGCGGATGGCCAGCGAGGTTCTGCGGTCGGCATTCACCTCGATCGGCACTTGGTAGTTGGCGCCGCCCACGCGCCGCGTCTTCACCTCAAGCAGCGGCTTGCAGTTCTCCACCGCCTTCTTGAAGAGCTTGAGCGCGTCATCGCCTCCGCCCTTCTCCTCCAGGTTCTTCATCGCCTGGTAGAAGATGGACTGCGCGGTCGACTTCTTGCCGCCCCACATCATCGAGTTCACAAACTTCGTCACCAGCGTCGATCCATACACCGGATCTGCCGCCACTTCCCGCTTCGCAATGTGCCCTTTTCTCGGCATAAATCCTCAAAAAAACAGCTGATAGCTTTCAGCCGTCAGCCTTCAGCTTGTTCTTGCCGGAGCTACTGACGTCGGTTTCCAATGGAAAGAGCTGAAAGCTGAGAGCTGACAGCTAAAAGCTCGTTCCGTTTACTTCGCCGCGCCGCCCTTGGCGCGCTTGGTCCCGTACTTCGACCGGCTCTGCGAGCGGCCGGCCACACCCACTGAATCCAGCGTTCCGCGCACCACGTGATAGCGCACGCCCGGCAGATCTTTCACGCGGCCCCCGCGGATGAGCACAATCGAGTGCTCCTGCAGGTTGTGGCCGATGCCGGGAATGTAGGTGGTCACCTCAATCCCGTTGGTCAGCCGCACGCGGGCCACTTTGCGCAGCGCCGAGTTCGGCTTCTTGGGTGTTTGCGTATACACGCGCGTGCACACTCCGCGCCGCTGCGGCGACGCCTGCAATGCGGGCGACGCCGTCTTGTAACGGGGGGCCGTACGCCCCTTGCGAACTAGCTGATTAAAAGTTGGCAAACCGCAACTCCTTACCCTTCAATTACCCTTAACTTCCCATTCCACAGCCGCACACGCCCTTCGGGCTGTTCTGGTTCTGGATGGCATTTGAGCCGGCCAAACACAGAGAAGCCCCAGGTTGCTGCTTCGCGTCTGTCTTCGTTCCACTCTCAGACGAGAACCGGGACGGTGATCGGTCGTCCACCCAGGAAACTTATCCCGATGTGGAGCCAACTCCGTTTCCCGCTTCCGGCCCGCATAGCCCCTCCAAGGTGGGGAACGCGCGGGCTCCGATGCGAGTGTTCCCTGCCCTCCGCAAGAAGAGAGCGATTCCGGGAACTTGTCTGGCCGGCTGACTTCACCTGGCCCTGGAAATCTCTCCGTCTATTCGAACCTGCTCGGAGAATTTCCCGACTCCACCCAAGTACACGCACACCTCAGGCGGTGTTCTTGCGAACCTTTCAAAGATAGCAAGAAAAAACCGGAGAGTCAACGCTCGAATGAGGGCTTAGAGGGATCGAAGCGGCAGGCTACTGGAGCGCCGCCGGGCTCGTTCCGGCTGCTTCCCCCACAATCTGCCCGTCCCGCATGGTTAAGATTCGACCGGCGATAGCCGCCGCCTCCGGATTGTGCGTAATCATCAGAGTGGTCTGGCCCAGCTCCCGGTTCGACCGGAGAAGCATCTGCAGCACGGCATCGGAAGTCTTCGTGTCCAGGTTGCCGGTCGGCTCGTCGGCCAGCACGATGGCTGGCCGCGCGATCAGCGCCCGGGCGATGGCCACACGCTGCTGTTCGCCGCCGCTCAGCTCGGCCGGCCTGTGATCGAGGCGCCCTTTGATCGCCAGCATGTCACTTAGATGATCCAGATACTGCCGGTCCATCGGCACTCCATTTGGACCCGAGGCGCGCCCGCTCACTTCATAAGCAATCTCGATATTCCCCATCGCCGAAAGGGTTGGCAACAGATTGAACTTCTGGAAAACAAAGCCGATACGGTGTTTCCGCAGCCGCGTGCGCTCAGCGTCGCTCAGGGCGGCAAAATCCACGCCGTCAATCACCACGCGCCCCTCTGTGGCCCGCGTCAGCCCGCCCAGCAAATAGAAAAGAGTCGATTTGCCCGAACCCGATGGCCCCACGATAGCCACAAACTCGCCCGGTTCAACAGCCAGCGACACGCCGCTTACCGCAGCTACCTGGATACGGCCCGCCGCGTAAATCTTGGTCAGGTTTTCCGCGAGAATGATGTGTTTCGATGTTTCGGAAGGCACGACTGCCATTGTAAATGGGGCGCTTGCATCAGGCGCGGCGCACCCGACAGAATGGCGGTAGGTAAACGGCTAAGGCGATTTGGGATGACCATCAGGAGCGCCGCACAATCGAAGCGCCCCATACGCAAAAGCCCAAAATACGGCACCGACGACCGCATACAGAACAACATTCCCGATGAGGACGAGGGCATAAACGAATACCACGGTAGTCGGCGTTGGGCTCGGAACGTCAAGCGCCATAAACATGATGGAACTGGGCCAAAGCCATCCCAGCCAACCTCCAAGCCCGGTGGTTGCGCCGGAAAGGAAGTATCGGGAAGACACAGCTGCCGGGACGAGCAAGCCAAGTGCTCCAAAGAACATCGTCCATTTCCAGAATCTGACCTTTAGGATCATCCCCCACAGGATACGCCCGTGCTCCGCGCCCTCCCGCGGACCAACCAATGCTCTAGAATGGGGACGCATCGATCTCCGACTCAGGATTCCCCGCTCATGGCGCCCGATCTCAAAACCTCGCTCGTTGCATCGCTTACATCAGCCGCTGAAAAGGCTGGCCTGGTTCTCATCTCTGTCAAACAGGGCGCCGATTTTCATGGCCAGCCCACCGCCGTCTTCGAGCTTGGCCTTTCTGGCCCCGATGCCACTGGCCGCTCTCTCAAGCTCGAGTTGAGCGATGCCTTCGATTTCGACAAGCCCAATCTGCTGCCCGAGATGACCGCGCATCTCGCCGGAGAAGCCAAGCGGCTGCGCAATCCGCGGCCTGATTGCTACGTCACCCTCGGTGGGCTGCCCCTGGCCTTCGGTCAATTCGAGTGGCCCTTTCACCAATCAACCTCCGGGGCCGACACCCACATCGTCCACGGCGAAATTCATATCGCCGACGGCGGAACACACAACCTGCACGCTAAGATCTCCGCCTCCGTCACGCTCACCTTTGCCGAAATCGTGCCTGCCATGGAGCAGCCCTACGCGGAAACCTTCGTCTACAACGCCATCCGCAAGACTGTCGACATGGGCCAGCTCGAGTTCGTGAAGTCCGGCAACCGCCAGCCCGTTCCCGTCACCACTCGCTACTACAGCCGCTGGCAAAAGAAGTTCATGTTCACAGAGACCGACGACAATGAGCGCCTCCGTTACCTGCTCAGCAAGGTCTACTGGCTCTCCGGCGTGCTCGGCGAGGGCAAGCCGGTTTGGATCGCCGACCCGCGTGATGCGCAGTATCTGAACACCACCGAGGCCGACCTGCTGCGCATGGCCGGCGATGAAACGGGCCACGGACTGATGTTGCTCGCCGGCGAATTCGCCGCGGCCACTCCCGCGCTCATGGAACGCGCCGCCGACTATCAGGAAGCACTCGAAGCCGCCCTCGACTTCACCAAGCCCAAGTTCAACGAGAGCATGCGCTCCGGCCACGCGAATATGTAGTTTCACCACTCAGCTTCCGAGCGCGACCAATCGATTCCTTCTGGCATCCGCCGCCGCGGCAGTGGTAGGGTAGTACCCAATCCACGGGGGGTTGCGTGCGCTCCATGACCTGCCGCCATTCCGCGCTTTTTCCTGCGTTCTTGTGCGTTGTTTTTGTCTGCAGCGCTGCCGCGCTCAACTCCCAGAAGAGCGCCCAGACTGCTCCGCGGGCCGTTGTCGGCGCCGCTAATCAACCCTTCGATGCCAGCGGCCTCCAGGAACCGGTCGAGATCGGAACTGCCGGGCTCATCCAGGCCGGCGACGATCCCGCGTATGCCCAACCCGGTTTCGACGATTCCAAATGGCTCCCCGTCGACGCGGAAACCCGGCTCGCCGATTACTTTCCCAACAACCAACAGCCCATCGTCTGGCGCCGCATTCACATCAAGGTCGACCCGAACCAGAAACAGTTGGCATTGCAGGCATATTCCATCGCCCGTGCCTTCGAGCTCTACGTAAACGGCCGGAAGCTCATCGAATCGGGCCAGGTCGAGCCCTACGTTGCCGCCATGCGGAGCGCCCGGCTGATCGTGCAAATCCCGGCAGCACAACTCCGCACCGGCTCGCTCGTCATTGCCATCCGGGCTCGTGCACCGATCACCTGGTGGACCAGCAACCTGCCCGGATTCAGCGGCGGCATGATGGCGCTCGGCAACGTGATCGCCCTGGAAAACCAGAACCTGCTGATCATGATCGCCGAGAACTCCGCCACCTTCCTCGAAAACCTGCTTGCTCTGGGAGTCGGGCTGGTGGCGCTGGCGCTCTTCATCGGCCAACGGCGACGCATGGAGTATTTCTGGATCTTCATCCTGGGAGTTCTCAACGCCGGCTATCTGCCTCTGCTTTACCTTTCCATCCGCCGCAACATGCCGGTGAGTCTCTGGATTGTCAATGAAATCGTCCAGATCGCCACCTATTTCGCCATCGTGCTCATGGTTCAGGCTTTTCTGCAAAGGCCGTTGAGGTGGCTCCTTTGGCTGTTCATCTCCATTGCGTTTCTCATCGCAGTAGTCAGTAATATCGGCTTTGACTACGGCGTCTTTTACGTTGCCTTTGCCACTCTGTTCACCATCCCAATTGGCATCGTCTTTGCCGCGGTCATTCCCATTTTGCTTTTCCGGCGACTGCGCCGCGGCAATCGCGAGGCCGGCATTCTCCTGATTCCATTCATCCTGTATTCGTTGTGGATCTACGCCAGCATTGCCATCGGCCTGCTCGCTCTTGTCCCTCCGCTGCGTCGCGCCTCCGTCCATGCCGCGATAGCAATCAACGCATTTCCCCTTGGCTTCTTCACTGTCGGGCTCGCCGACCTTGGCACGCTCAGCTTCTATTTTTCGCTGGCCATCATTATGGTTTTGCGCGCCACGCGCACCAGCCGCCAGCAGGCGCTGCTCGAGGGCGAACTGGAAGCCGCGCGCGAAGTCCAGCAGGTCATTCTCCCCGAGCAGGTCGAGTCCGTTCCCGGGTTCACCGTCGAATCCATCTACCAGCCCGCCCAGGAAGTGGGCGGCGACTTCTTTCAGATCATTCCCGACAAGACGGACGGCAGCCTGCTCATCGTCGCCGGTGATGTGGCCGGCAAAGGCTTGCAGGCGGGAATGCTGGTGGCGTTGATGGTGGGAACTATTCGCACTGCGGCGGATAGCGGCACCGATCCGGAGAAAGTTCTCCATGCGCTGAACAAGCGGATGCTCGGCCGCGGTCACTCCCAGGCCACATGTCTCGCCCTCAGAATTGCGCGCGATGGTTTCGTGACGCTGGCCAACGCCGGGCACTTGCCGCCCTATCTCAACGGCGAGCCGGTCGACATGGAAGGCACGCTGCCGCTGGGAGTCATCGAAGACACGGAGTTCTCCGTGACGCGCTTCAATCTGAAGGACGGGGACAAACTGTTGTTCATGTCCGACGGGATCGTGGAGGCTACCGATGCCCGCGGTCATCTCTTCGGCTTCGACCGCGTACTCGAGCTCGTTCGATCTGCGGCCAGCCCGGCTGATCTGGCAGGCGCCGCGCAATCCTTCGGTCAGCGCGACGACATCAGCGTCATCTCAGTGACGCGGACCGCAGTCCTCGAGCCCGCTGCATAATCTGCCGCGCAGAAATTCATCGCGGCTTGATTTTTGTCGATGCGCCGCATGATCGGCGCTTTCTGATCCCTGAAACCTGATCCCTGTTCCCTTGGTCCCTTGTTCGCTCGTTCCCTTGTTCCCTTGTTCCCTTGTTCCCTGCCTTTACAACGCCGCCCCGCACCCACTGCAGAACCTTGCGCCCGGCGCATTGGCGCGCTGGCAGCGCGGGCAGGCTGCGGCTTGAGCAACAGGCGGCGGGTACGTCGCGACAGCGGCCGGCATGGGTGGCTGCGGAGATGCCGCCGCGCCAACCACCGGCCCCGGCACAGCGCCTTGAGGCGGCATATTCACCGTTACGTTTACCCCCTGTCCCCATCCCGGCACTGCGATTCCCAGTGATGCCGCAATCGCCGCAGCCTGGATGGAGTTGAACTCGCGCACGCGCCCCGGCATGAAGAAACACTCGATGAAGCCGAGAATCGCCGGAATGCCGGTCCAGAAGAAACAGAGATAGAGAATCCCCAGCCCCGTGCGACGCATATAGAAATGATGCGCGCCAAAGTCGCCGAGGAACAGCGCCAGCAGAATGCCCACAACCTCATCGCGGCGGGCCGCATTGTATTGCTGGTAAAAGATGGCTTGCGGGTTGGGGTAAGCGTACGTGCTCATCTTTGGAGTTCTCCTTGCCTGCCGTGGTTTAAGGTACGCAACCTGCGCCTTGCCGGTTCCGGGCTTCCGAAACGTGCACCCAACGCGCAAGCTCAAACCCACACCCAAACCCCCACATTGTCCCACGCCGCCGCGCGAGCATACCATCGAATTCGAATGACGAAACCGTCCCATCTCTCCGCGTCTCTCAGCGGCACGTTCCTCATCGGCGGCGACCTGCCCGTCCATCGCCTCGGCTACGGAACCATGCGCCTGGTGGGCGAGGGAGCGTGGGGCGAGCCGGCCGATGAAGCCGAGGCCCGCCGCGTGCTGCGCCGCGCCGTCGAGCTCGGCGTCACGCTCATTGACACCGCCGACGCTTATGGCCCCGAGATCGCCGAACGGCTCATCGGCGAGACGCTCGCTCCCTACCCGATTGGCGTCGTCATCGCCACCAAGGGCGGCATCACGCGCCAGGGCCCCGCCAAAACCGAATACGTTGGCCGCGCCGGATATTTGATTCAATGCGTGGAAATGAGCCTGCGCCGGCTCCGCCTCGAGCGTATCGACCTCTACCAATTACACAGAATCGATCCTCGCACACCGCTCGAGGAATCTCTCGGCGCGCTCCGCCGCATGCAGGAGGCTGGCAAGATTCGCCACATTGGCCTGAGCGAGGTCAGCCCAACTGAAATCGAGGACGCCGAAAAAATCGTCCCCATCGTCTCCATTCAAAATCGCTACTCGCTCGCCGATCGCCGTCACGAGGAAACTCTCAACTATTGCGAGCGCCGCGGCATCGCCTTCCTGCCCTGGTACCCCAATGCCGGAGGTAAGTTGCTCAGAGCCGATCACCCCGCTGCGCAGGAACTCATCCGCATCGCTGGCTTCCACTTGGTTTCCGTCTCGCAGCTCTCGCTTGCCTGGCTGCTGCAGCGCTCGCCCGTACTCCTGCCCATTCCCGGCACATCGAAAGTCGCACACCTCGAGGAAAACGTCGCTACGGCCGAAATCAAACTCTCGCAAGAAGATTGGCGTGAAGTGGAAGCCGCTGTGAATGTGAAATAGATTCGCGTATGTTGCCCCTCAAAAATGGTGCCGTCCATGCGGCGTCACAAACAGCAGCATGCGCAGGAGCAGAATCAACACAAAGAGGACTGCGGCGAGAGCAAGGAGCAAGGTCCCACGGCCAGGCTTCTTCGCGATGGGCTTTGTTCTGCGCTTCATTGCGTTCATCCGGTGCAAGCTGTTTACACTTTGAGGTAATTATATACTTGACAAATCACGCGAAATCCCCTATGATTGAATCAGATCGAGGGTCTAGCAATGGATAAACGGCTTGCAATCCGCATGTTGGACCTCATTGAGAAGCTGAACATTGAGAACCTTGCGCTGCGTGCGCTTCTCTTAACTCTTTACCGCAACAAGAACAAAAGCGTGATGGAGTCCCTTCTGAATGAGGCGCTGAACAATAAAGAAGGTCGGGATGCCGTTCACGCAACGTGGCTTCCAGTGAGGAAATCAATCGAGTCTGACGCGAATCTAGAACAGGCGATTCAGCAATTCTTACAAATAGTTCCTCCAGCGAAAGGGGCAAACTAGCCATGACAAAACCCCGCACACTTCAAGAAGCCGTTATTTACTTCGCCGATCAGGGCCGCTGCCTTGCTTACATGGCAGCGCACCGCTGGCCCGATGGCGTGGAATGCCCTACCTGTGCCCGCAAGGATGTGACCTATCTTGCGAACCAAAACAGGTGGCAGTGCAAAAGCAGCCACGCCAAGCGGCAGTTTACCGCCAAGGTCGGAACCATCTTCGAGGATTCCCCTCTCGGCCTCGAAAAGTGGCTCCCCGCCGTTTGGCTCATTGCTACCGCGAAGAATGGCGTTAGTTCCTGCGAGCTTGCACGGTCCCTTGGCGTCACTCAGAAGACCGCATGGTTCATGCTCCATCGAATTCGCAAGGCGATGGCAAATGGTTCCATGATGAAGATCGGCGGCAATGGCGGCGAAGTCGAAGCCGACGAGACTTTCATCGGCGGCAAAGCTCGGAACATGCACAAAGACGTTTACGAGCGCCGCATCACTGGAATGGGACAGAGCTTCCGTGACAAGACCATCGTGATGGGGATGCTTGAGCGCGGGGGCCAGGTTCGCACTCAGATCATTCCCGACCGGCAAAAGGTCACTTTGCAGCCTATCGTCCGCCAGCATGTCGAGGCCGGCTCGGCTCTCTTCACTGACGAAATGGGCGGATATAAGGGACTCGATAGGGAATATCTCCACGGGATCATTGACCACGCTGTGCGGTACGTAAATGGCCGCGTCCACACCAACGGCATCGAGAACTTTTGGAGTCTCTTGAAGCGCGGAATCAATGGAACCTACGTAAGTGTCGAGCCGTTTCATCTGTTCCGCTACCTCGATGAGCAAGTGTTCCGTTACAACAATCGGGCAACCCGAAAGAATCCATTGACCGATTCAGACCGTTTCTCTGCTGTCCTATCCCGAGTGGCTGGCAAGCGCCTCACCTATGCCGAGGTCACCGGCAAGGTGGGAGAAACGGCCTTCTAACAGCAGCCGCAAGAAAAGAGGCAGGAGGCGCTCCATTGTCGCAAATTCTGATTGATCGCAAGACGCTGCAACTTCTATTGGATCAGTATTTCGAGCTTGAAGCAGAGAATCGCGCTTATCGCCATCTGATGAATCAGGCACGGCTAAAGAGTCAAGAGGCTTCTGAGGCTGCGAGACGTTACGTTGGCGCTTTGCAGAAGGAGAAAGAGAAAGCACGATCTCAAATCCGGGGTCAGTCTCAACGCCTGACGCTTCATCTTGCAGACGCTGAAGACGACGCTGCTTTTCTTCGAGCACTCTCCGATTTATTACCGCCTCGTCAGCCTCGCACGGCAGCAAACCCACAAACATGATCTCTTCGGCGGCGCTTCGTGCCGGGGGCCAGTAGTCAGGGTCTGTTAGAGTTGTTGCCATAATTCACCCTTTTCACGGAGCGATATGAAAGCTCTTCCGATCTTCTTGCTTCTGATTGCGCTAACCGGATGTTGCCGGTCCTACCAGCGTTTTGTCTCAGTTCCCGAAGGATTTTACGCCTTGGATACCAAGACTGGGCGCGCTTGCAATCCGTTTCCGAATGATCCCAAAAACTTTCCGGAATTTGCTAGCAGGCTTCCGCTTTGCTACGACCTCTACAAGGGCAAGGAGTGAGCTAGAACGGCACCTGCAGCTTGGGGTTCTCCTGCTCCGCCTTGGCAATTCCGTCCCAGCGTTCCTTTGCGGCCTCCACCGCTCCCTTCTTCGACCGTCTGGCCGCCCGCGCAGCCTTATCAGCCTCCATCGAAGCCTTGACCGCTTTCGGGTCTGCCTTCAGGATCGCACCCATTGCGCGATCGAACTTGTTGAATTCCGTCTCAGCAACCTTGGTCACACTACCAGCCCTCCAGACTCTTGGCGGCTTTCAATCTCTCCCACTCAGGCTGAAGCGGAATACGAGCGGTTCTACAAAGCCGTGCCAGGTCATCTTCATGAGCTTCAAACCACAGCTTCTGACTATAGTGGCTCAGGGCACGGAAGGAGGCGCGGAGCGGCTTATGAACCCTGCTATCCTGCTTTCCCCGCCGAATCTCCCATGCCAACAAATCACACGCCTGCAATTGGAGAGATGGAGCGTCATCGATTTTTGGATCGGGACGAGCATGTTTGAAAACTGGCGAAGGAAGTCCGCTGTCCTCCATCGCCTTCATCAACATGCCCCTTCCTCTATCTCCCCTCTCAAAAAAATAGGCTATCGGAAGATCTGACTTTAGCTGGTGCCGAATGAAGTCCTTGGTTTGCACGGCACAGTCTCGACCGGAAAGGGCATACGGGTTGAAGAGCTTATCTAACTCAAAGTACTTGTTTTGAGAGTCAAACACCGATTGCGCCGTCAGGGCCGCGATGGCAGCGATTGTATGTTCCTTGGTGACAAGTACCAGCCTTGCAATGAAGTCTGCCCGGTATCCTTCATCTTTCCATTTCGCAGCACTGAAAGCTCCTGTACTCGATGAGAATTCGTTCATGTGAAAATACGGCACATCGAAATCTGCCAGTGCCTTTTCCCATGCCCTTTCCCAACGCCCCCACAACTCAACCGTCGAGACATACCCCGCGACCACTGTAGACATGTCCGGGATACCTTGATCGACGCTCGCGTCGAAATAGCCAGAGTACCCCTTCAACACGATCACGAAGTTGCCATCACGGAACGCTCTAGGCCATAAGGCATGCGCCATGAACGCAATATTGGTTCCTGACAAATCGTTCCCAATAACGGGATGCTCACAGATGACAGACGCCACATTGCACCAGTATCAGCCTACCGGGCTGATTCGTCAAGTATATATTTGCCCACTTTGATAACCCCTCCCCACTCCCCCCTATCTTCATAGCCAAATTCGTCCAGCGAAAGGGGTTAGAGGTGGGGGGATCCGCCTAAGTTCTTCATTCTAAAGAACCGTGTTTTGTAAAGACTTCATTTCATGAGAGTTACGTCGCTCTGCGGGCCCTTTCCGCGCGCGCATTCGATGAAAAAAGCCTCTCAACCCTCAAAAAACCCGAGATCGATGCATTTGAGACGATTATGCGCCACAAGGGGAATATGACAGGCAAAACTTGGCGCAAATTTTTGCGTCCTGTTTTCAGTTGTTTACGAAGAATCTGGGACGGCGGGGGCTTGACTCGGCCAAGCTGTCCCTTACGAAACAGGGCTAAGAGCTAACCGCTGTTCCCACCGGCTTCGATCCCCACAGCCCGTACCACGCAATGTAGAGATAGCAGAAGAGCGGAATCACGAACGCGATTTGGATGCCATATCTATCCGCAAGCTGCGAGTGGTATGCGACGTTGTGTGCGATGGCGTACTGCACACCGGCGGGATCGTGGGCCTGTCCATACAAAAATGCTGCCTTATCTGCGACCACTCCGAGCAGGAACGGAATCACTGCGCCGCCGACAATTGCAGTCATGATCAGCCCCGAACCTTTGCTCGTCATCTGTCCCAATCCCGCAATGCCCAGCGTAAAGATGTTCGGGAACATGATGGAGTTGAAGAATCCGCACAGTACCACTGCCGCAATGGCCACATGCCCCGAGCCAAGCATGGCGATCAGCACCAGCGCAACCGCGGCAAACCCGAAGATGCCCAGCAGCGTGCCCGACTTCACCCTGGTCAGGATCCATGACCCGAGCAAACGGCCCACCAGCGCGCCAAACCAGTAGAGCGCCGCCACGTCCGACGCCGTCTCAAACGAGCTCATGCCCTGCGTCTTGAAGAAGTTCACCGCGATGGACGCGAGGCCAACTTCCACGCCAACATAGAAGAAGATTCCCAGCGCGCCCAGCACTGTGTGCCGGTAGCTCCAGACGCTGCGGCTCGCCGCCGGGCTGCCCGCCTTCGCCGGGTGGGAAGATTGCGGCTGATCAATGTGAGGCAAATGAGAAAACGCCACGGCGATGCCGAGCAGCAGCAGCGCGCCCGCAATGGCGATGTAGGGTCCGCGAACCGTGTTCGCAATGGCCGCGGGCGTGGCGAACTTGGTCGGATCCGTCAGGATGAATGCGCCGGCGAAGATCGGCGCCACTGTTGTCCCAATCGAGTTGAACGCCTGCGCCAGCGTGAGCCGCACAGGAGCGCTCGCTTCCGGACCCAGAATCGCGGCATACGGGTTCACCGATGTCTGCAGCGCCGTTACACCCGCGCCCACAACAAAACAAGCAGTGAGGAAGAGCGGGAAATTCACAAGCCTGGCAGCCGGAATGAAGAGCAGGCAGCCTACCACCTGAATGAAGAGCGAGACCACCATCGTCTTCTTGTAGCCAACCCACTCGATCAGCTTTGAGGTCGGCGCGGAAAAGACAAAGTAGGCGAGGAAAAACGCCGACTCCGCCAGCATCGCCGACTTGTAGCCGACATTGAAGATCGAACGCAGGTGCGGCACCAGCGCCATGTTCAGCGTGGTGATGAAGCCGAATGTCAGGAACAGGGCCGTAACGGTGAGGAACGGAACAAAGTAGCCCGGCGACGTGAGTGGCGCTGACGGTTTTGAGTTATCTGCCATAGAAAGTGCTTCCTGCTTTCCCTGTATTGGCGATTCTGACCGGTGATTCTCTGGTTCGTGGGCCGCTTTCAATCTCGGCTTTTTAACTCCGCCAGCCGGCGTCTTCTTCGGCGGCCGCTCCGGAACTCCGGAATCAGCCTTCCTCAGCCCACAAAACACTATACGGGAGACAGCAGCAGGCTGGCAGAGCGTGCCAGTGCGCTCGGGGATGTTTCTCCGCCTCAAGTCCGCGCAATCCGTTATTCTCAAAACGAGGTACGCCCCATGCCCATTCCCATTCTGAGCGGCGCGAGAAATAAGAAGATCCTTGCCGCCCTTGAGGGCAACTGGCAAGCCGAGATGGAGGGCTACCACACCTACAACACTCTGGCCGACCGCGACTCTGATCCGGTGCGCGCGCAGGTGTTGCGCCATCTGGCCCAGGCTGAGATCGAACACGCCACGTTGTGGGGAGGCCGCATCAAGGAGCTCGGCGGACCTGAGCCGGTCTATTCCGGTGGCCCCGGCGGCCGGGCCGACTCGCTGGCCAATCGAGCCGGCGGCATGCGCATGGCCCTGCGCCGTCTCGAAATCGAGGAGAGCCGCGACATTGCCCGCTACGGCGAACAACTGAAAGCCCTCGGCGACGAAGGTTCAGTCGCCATCCTCGAGCACGTCATACAAGACGAAAGGGACCACTACCGCGAGCTGGGTTCGCTGATCCGCGGCCATTACACCGCCCCCGGTGGCGGGCCAAAAATCGAGGCCAAGGCCGTTCTCGAAGAGATGCTGGCCAAGCGCAGCCAGGGGCGCAAGCAACCCGGCGCGTGGATCGGCGACGCCATCTACGGCGTTAACGACGGTCTGGGCGCCATCTTCGGCATCGTTTCCGGCGTCTCCGGCGCCACCGCCGGCAATCCCAAATACGTCCTCCTCGCCGGCCTCTCCGGCATGATCGCCTCCGCGCTCTCCATGGGCTCCGGCGCGTATCTCGCCGCCAAGAGCGAGCGTGAAATCTACCACGCTGAAATCGCACGCGAGCGCGAGGCCATCCAGATGAACGGCCCCGAAGCCCGCGAGCTGCTTTCGCTCTACTACCAGGTCAAGGGCCTTCCCGAGGAAGACGCCATTCACATGGTCAACCACATCGCCAGCGACCCCGAGCAATTGCTGCGTGCCCTTGCCGCCGAGCGTCTTGGCTCCAGCGAAGGGGCTCTGGCCAACCCCCTCGTCTCAGCCAGCTCGGGCGCGTTGTCCACGGCCGTCGGCGCCATCATCCCCGTCATCCCCTTCTTCTTCATGCAGGGCATCCCGGCGGTCATCGCCGCGGCCATCATCTCGCTCGCCGCGCACTTCGCCGTCGGCGCTGCCAAGTCCCTTATCACCGTCCGCTCGTGGTGGTCTTCAGGCCTTGAAATGACCGTCGTCGGCGCCGTCGAAGGCGCAGTCACCTACGGGATCGGCATCCTCCTGGGCAAGGGCGGGGTGTAATCCCCGACTGCGCAACCATCAATTTGGGTGCTGCACCCAGAGCGTAGCCAAGGAACAACGGAAAGCAAAATAGCCATTAAAGCTACTTAGCTTTTTGTGCAAGCTCTGTTCTGTGCCGCGTACGTCAATTCGGCCCGCCCGTAATGCGAAACTTTTTTGCAATGTTCTGTGGCTGGCCTTCGAATTCGCGGTGCGCTTTTATCACGAATTTTGCGTGGACGACTGATCCGACTTGAATCTTACTTTTCCGTCTAGAGAAGACCACTACTAGCCGCGCCTGAGGATCAGTGAACTGGAAACAGTTTCCCGGTCCGTTCAGGCTCGAATAAGGGAAGACTCCCACACAAAGCAGTTCCGTCTCATGTTCTCCGTCAAGGAACGGGCGGTCGCTCCCGATGTACCCGGCGCTCATCTCGCACCCGAGCAGCCGAGGAGTTCATCCCACTTGTACCCGTTCGCGACGCACACCTTAGCTTCCGGAGTGTCGGTGGATCGCACTTCGCACCATCCGTCGTCGGCGCCGGGATACAAGGCCTTCCACACAAAACCCCCTTGCGTACAAACCGCTTCTGTCTTCAAGTGGACGGCCACGCTATTTGAACTCGGTGAGTGGCACTCTCCGTAGTGTTTATCCCACGCAATCCAAACGAATCCGCCCGTTTTGCAGGATTTCTCGTCTTTCATGCTCATGGCGCGCCACTCCGCATCATCCGCAATCTTGCGCGCCTTTGCCTCGGCTTCCCGCTCATCAACGATGCGATTCTCCTGTGCGGATACGGCGGCCTTCATATGCAACCAGGCATCTGCCCCATAGTGGTGCTCAGAGTAGCTCCCCGACGGGTGGTCGGTCATCACGCCGGAGCCATCAGCCAACGTGCACATCGTCTTGGAGAGCACCGGGACCTCGTAACAAGACACATCGGTCGATTGGGCACAGGCCGTCATAGAAGCTCCGACTAACAATGCGAGCATCAGAGTTGGGCTTTTCATGTTCTTTCTTCTAGCAGGATTGTGGTTCTGCGGGCTGTGCCAGCCGGCACTCTGTCTCGGGCGCTGGGCACCACGTCCCAATTTTGAGATCCGGGAACGCGGTGTTCCTTCCACTATGAACCAACTCCACTGACCCGTTTAGCGACATTGACATGGCAATTGCACTCCCACATACTTTGCCAATGAACATCACTCTTTCTGTCGAAGATCAGGTTGCCGAGCGCGCACGCCAGAATGCGGCCGAGATGGGCGAAACTCTGGAACAGGCACTCGAAGACTACGTCCGAATATTGGCCGCGAAACCCATGCGAGTTGGAGTGGCCCCTGAACGCAGAACGCTCCGGGAAGAAATCTACCGGCTTGGGTAAACACACTCATTTCGCGCTAAAATAAGAACTGTAATGACCCTTCGCGAGCCCATCCCGGCCCTCCTCTAGCGGCTCCCGCCGCACATGCCTCTTTGCGCCCATTTTTGAGATTCTTCCCTGAAACTATGAAAACGTGCAGGCCCGCGCGTAGTTTTTCGCGCCAATGAGGAGCCAATGATTGATCGCCTGGAACAAATGGAGCAGTGCTACAACGAAATGCAGTCGCAATTCGCGCTGCCTGAGGTCCTCAACGACCACCTAAAGTATCAAAAGACCGCCAAATCCCTGCGCGAAATCGAAGCTCCGGTGGAGAAGTACCGCGAGTTGAAGCAAGTTCGCCAGGGCCTCGCCGGCGCGCGCGCCATGCTGGCCGAGAGCGACGCCGATCTGCGCGCCATGGCGCAGGAGGAGATTGCCGCGCTCGAGCCGCGCGCCCAGGCCCTCGAAGAAGAGCTGAAGGTTCTGCTGCTGCCCAAAGATCCCAACGACGAGAAGAACGTCATCCTCGAAATCCGCGCCGGCACCGGCGGCGACGAGGCCTCGCTCTTTGCCGCCGAAATCTTCCGCATGTACACGCGCTTTGCCGAGCAGAAGCGCTGGAAGGTCGAAGTGATGTCGATCTCGGAGTCCGGCATTGGCGGCTACAAGGAAGTCATCGCCATCATCGAGGGCGATCGCGTCTACTCGCAGCTCAAGTGGGAGTCGGGCGTCCACCGCGTGCAGCGCGTGCCAGAAACCGAGCAGCAGGGCCGCGTTCACACCTCGGCGGTCACCGTCGCCGTTCTGCCCGAGGCCGAGGAAGTCGACATCAAGATCGAGGCCAAGGACATCCGCATCGACACCTTCTGCTCCTCCGGCCCCGGCGGCCAGTCGGTCAACACCACCTACTCCGCCGTGCGCATCACCCACCTGCCTACCAACACCGTGGTCAGTTGCCAGGATGAGAAGTCGCAGATCAAAAACCGCGAAAAAGGTATGCGCGTCCTCCGCTCGCGTTTGTATGAGATGGAAATGGAGAAGCAGAACGCCGAGCTGGCCCAGGCCCGAAAACAGCAGGTGGGCTCCGGCGACCGCAGCGAGAAGATCCGCACCTACAACTTCCCGCAGAACCGCGTCACCGACCACCGCATCGGACTCACGCTTCACCAGCTCGACCTGGTGATGCAGGGCCGCCTGCAGCCAATCGTCGACGCGCTCATCGCCCACTACCAGGCCAAGCAATTGAAGGGCGAAACGCAGGCCGCATAAGCTACACGAACAGAATCCGCATCGGCGCTTCGGCCTCCACGCTGCTCTTCACCTCATCGGCCAGCTCACCCGTCGCGGGATCGCGCGCGAACACGCTGATCAGGTTCGAATCCTGATTCGCCACGAGCATCCATCGCTCCGTGGGATCGAGCGTGAAGTTGCGTGGCGTCTTGCCTCCGCAGTTCGACCGCTTCATCGGCGTCAGCTTGCCCGTCTTTGCGTCCGCGCGGAATGCATACAGAAAGTTGTCGTCGCGGTTAGCAAAGTACACGAACCGCCCGTCGCGCGTGATCACCGTGTCGCAGCCGCGCGTCGGGCCGTGGTAATCCGCGGGCAGCAATTCAATTCGATCGACCAGCTTCAGGTTCCCGTCGGCCCTGTGCCAATCCAGCACGTCCACCGTCGAAACCAGCTCATTCATGCAATAGGCCGTGCGGCCATTGGGATGGAAGTGCAGCGTACGCGCGCCGGAGCCGGGCACTCCGTGATACGTCCCCGCCGCCGCCATCCGCGCCGTCGCCGGATCGGCCTTGTAAATATGAATCGAATCTCCGCCCAGGTCGTTGATGTACGCAAAGCGATTATCCGGCGAGAACGAAGCAAAGTGAGCGTGAGCGGTTTGCTGCCGGTCAGTGTTCGGTCCGTGTTCCGTGTAATGCTCGGTCCACACCGCCTCGCTCAACTTGCCGTCTTCAATGCGGAAACTGGCTGCGCTCGCGCCCGTGTAGTCTGCGGCGAGCAGCATGCGGCCTGTCGCATCCACTGCGACGTGGCACGTTCCCGTGCCCGCCGAGTTGCGCGCCGAAAGCGGCTGCAGCTCTCCGCCGACTACGTGAAAGCTCGCCACCTCGCCCGTCGGCTTACCGTTCAACGAATCCAACTCCGAGGCCGAGTAAATGAATTCGTTCAGGTGCGAAGAGGCAAGCCACGCCACATTGGGAATCTTTGCCGCAACGCCCACCGGCGTCAGCGTTGCGTTCGCGGGATCCCAGTGGAACGCCAGAATCCCATCAGGCGCATGCGATCCAACGAGGACGCGCACACGGGGAATTCGCGTGGGTGAGAGTCCAACAGCGCGGAGCAAGCTCGGCGCGGCGAACGTTCCAACGGCAGCGACGGACACGGTACTCAGGAATACACGGCGATTCGGTCGTTTCATGGCAGCAACCATTGTCGCCGACGAAGCTCGCCGCGTGCCAGCTTCCCGCCATTCAATCCAGCGTGAACTGAACGTTCACCGCCGTTTCCACCTCCACCGGCTGACCATTCAGCAGATACGGCCGATAGCGCCACTGCTTCACCGCATCGAGCGCCGCCTGCCGCAACAGCGCAGGCCCGCTCACCACGCGCAAATTCTCAATCGTCCCCGTGCGCGAAATGGTCGCCTGCAAAACTACGGTGCCCGAGGTGCGCGTCACCTGCGCCACCGCAGGGTAGGTTGGAATCACTTTGTAGACCAGCATTCCCTGCATCACGCCCGAGGAAACGTGCTGCGTCGCCGCCGGTGCCGCCGGCCGCACATCGGGATTGGTGCCGCGTCCGAACGGATTGTCCGGGCCGGCCATGACGCTCGGGCCACCGCCAAGATCAATCGGCCCGACCGAGCTGGGCGGCTCCTGCGTGGTTGGAATCCAAAGCTTGTCCGGGATTTGCCGCGGCGCCTGTATCGCACCGTTCGGCATCTCCGATGGCGCACTCGGCACTTGTTCCGTCCGCACCACCGGCCTCTGTTCCTCGACCGGCGCAGGCGCCTCCATCCGGATTGCGTTCGTGATCTGCGACAGCATTTCCGGGTGCATGATCGGGATGATCACCAGCGCCAGCAGGATGGAGCTGTTGAAGGCAAAGGTCGCCATCATCCATCCCCGGCTCCGGGTGTGGATTCTGCCCATGGTTTCAAACGTGGAGTCTTCGAACATGGCCGCCTCCCGCACTGCAATTCAGCCGCGCCGGCCGGGAAACGAAAGCTTGCCGCAGAGCGTAGCGGGGCAGCCCGCTCTGCGCGCCCAGGCGCGGGGGCGGGGATTCACGGGCTTCCGATCATCCCATTCGGTACCACTGTGCTTGGATAGACACCACGCCTCGGCAAACTGTTCCCGCATTGCGCGAGAAAAATTCCTGCACACATTTGCCGATCGAATTCTCTGCGTTTATTCGCTTCGCCGGTCGCCTGTTCCCTGGTCCAGCCGCGCTTCAACCGGGTGGTTGAAGTGGATCAGCGCGATCCACATTCCGTCGTCGTCGCGCTTCCATACCAGGTCTCCGCCCAACTGGCGGGCGATCAGCTCCGGCGGCAGATCGTGGTGCAGTCCGAAGTAGCGTTCGTCGAGCGCCTCGCCCCTCAGCCTCTCGAGCGGTGAGTCCGGATCGTATTTCGTTGAGAACACCAGCGCGGCGGAGTACGCTTGCGGCTCCTGCGCGGCGCGCGCGATCTGTGCAGCGGAAAAATCGTCGATCGCCACCACGTCCCACGGGTGCTTCACGTAGCCGAGCTCGGGATGCGTCAGCTCGTCGGTCGCGGGCCACGCGCTCAGGACCGTGGCGCCGGGGTACAGCTTCGTGAGTTGCGTAATGGCCGATTCATGCATCCGCACCACGCGCGCGTAGGCCAGGTTGTCTTCCGGAGCAAATCCATACGGCGGGTTTATAAATAGTCCCACAAAGAAAGCTGCGGCGGAAATCAGCGCCAGGCCTTGCCAATAGGGCACGCGGCGGTAAATGGTCGTCACCGCCCCCAGCAGCACCAGCGGATACATCGGCAGCAGGTAGCGCGTCAGCAATGCGCCGCCCAGCACGCTGAAGAGCACCGCGTTGGCCAACAGCAGAAAGAAGATTCGCATCTGCACCGCTGGCGCAAGCGTCGCCCGGTCGTGGCCGTCGCCGTCGGCTCGCGGACTCAGTAACAGCGCCGCAATGGCCATCCCTACAGGCACAAAAAGATTCATGTGCGCGGTCAGGTGCAGAATGCGATGTCCAAACGCAGCCAGAATGCGCACGGGCGTAAGCGTGGCCTCGGCGTTGTAGCGCAAGTACTCGGGATTGCCGAACAGAAACCCGGTCTTCGCGTAGTGATACGCGTACCACCCGGCCAAAGGCAGAATGCAGCTCGAGAACCACGCCGCTTCGCGCCACAGTTTTGCCCGCACCGGCGTGCCCAGCCGAAAGCCCTCCGCCACATTCACCGCCGCCAGAGTCAGCGGAATAACGACAGCAGTTTCCTTGCACAGCGCAGCAGAGGAGAACCACAGCGCAGCAGCCCACGGCACGCGGCCGCGGCTGGGCAGCGCGTACACCAGTCCCCACAACGAGCACGCTGCCGCAAAAATGTCCGCCTGGGCCAGCGAGCTCTGCGCGAACCAGATCGGATAAAGCCCCGTCAGCAACACCGTCCAGAACGCGACGGAGGCAACTCCCACCACCCGCATCGCCAGCCGCCACACGGCCAGCAGCCCCAGCGAGGCCACCATCAGCACGGCCTCGCGCGTCACCTCGGGATAATAGCCGCACGTCTTCCACCACAGCGCCAGGTAAATGCTGGGCAGCGGAGGGTGTGCGTTGCTCAACGTTGTCGTCGGAATCAGCGAGCCGGTACGGAAGAAATCCCATGCCGCGGGAATGTAATAGCCCGCCTCGTCCCAGTAATAGGGAACGCGCAGCAGCGTAAGGTGGCTGGCGTACAGCGCCATGAAGATCACTGGAAAAATCATCCAGATGGGCAGCGGTGCGTCCCGCCGTGGGTTCAGAATGCCTTTCAGGCGCAAGTGCTCGCTCCTGGACCGGCCGCGATCTTTTGGCCTGCGTCCTTCGCCCATCCGTTCTCGACTCCTTGCTCCTTGCTCCCCATGGTCTCCTGCTTCCGGAAGTTCATACCAAGCCGCTGGCTAGGAATCCTCAGAGCCGCCCATCGACCGAGAGCCGCGCTGATCCCTGATCCCTGTTTAGTTCACCGGCCCGCGCGGAAAGTTCTGCGTCTGCGGCTCCAGGTTGAGCGTGCCGAACGCCTGCTCGTATTGCGCAATGTTCTGCCCCAGCACGTTAAACAAGGCTTTGGCCTGCTGCGGGCTCAAAAAGATCGCCTGGTGGTTGCGGATGGTCACCTGGTCCGGGCTTTCGCTGGAGGCGAGGCCGAAGACCAGTTGAAAGTCCCATACGCTCACGCGCACCTGCACGCTGTTGGCGTAGGACTCGCGGTAGTCCGCGGTCTGGGCGAGGTTTAGTTGGGGTTGTTGCGGGGTTGGGCTCATGATGCAATCAGATTACCGCGTTCAGCTCCCAGCCTTCAGCCGTCAACTCGCTTGGCGAAGATCGCCTGCCAGCGGACAACCTTCGCACCGCGCCGTCCTTCCGCAGTGCGCCTTGCCCACTGCCACTGTCAGCGCGTGGAACTTGTTAAAGAGCTGCGCGCGGCCCTCCTCCGCATCGCCCGCGAAGGCCCGCCGCGTCAGGTCCGCGAGGGCATCGTACGGAATTCGTCGACGACCTTGCGGCGCCGCCAGAAGTCCGTGCCGCTCCGCAATGCGCCGCAAATACTCGTCGGCCACGGGAACCGCGTGCCTGAGCGCGTAAAGCAGGATCGCGTCCGCTGTCTCATCGCCTACGCCAGGCAATTCGAGCAATCGCTGGCGAAGCGCGGCGGTCGGCATTGCGGCCATCGCCGCCAGCGAGCCGCCAAACTCCTTATCGAGCATGGCCACAAACGTCTTCAGCGCCGGCGCCTTCCGCATGATGAACCCCGACGGCCGGATCAGCCGCCGCAATTTGGCTAGTGGAATCCTGCGCAACCCCTCAGGCGTCAGCGCCCCGGCCGAGCGAAGATTCTCAAGTGACCGCTCCACGGCCTTCCACGCGGTGTTCTGCGTCAAATACGCACCGACGATCACCTCGAACGCCGTCCTTGCCGGCCACCAGTGCTGCGGTCCATACGCGCGCAGTAATTCCTCGTGCATCGTGCGCAGGCGCTCCGCTCCATCGGGTTGGCGGTGTTGCTTCACGGCTCCTTTAGGATAAGGGCGAGAGGATCGCGGCGTTTCCGCCGCTGTCCGGCAATTCGAGGGAGCATTTCATGAAAAGTCACACCGAGTATCTGGTCTTTGAAACGCGCCTGCCGCGCGAAATGGTGCACATCACCGACGAGGTGGAGAAGATCGTCGCGCGCAGCGGCGTCAGGGACGGACTGTGCTTTGTCTCGCCCATGCACATCACCGCGGCCGTCTACGTCAACGACCTCGAGAGCGGCCTCATCGAGGACATCGGCAAGTGGCTCGAAGAGCTTGCCCCCGCGCGCCCCGACTACAAGCACCACCGCACCGGCGAGGACAACGGCGACGCGCACCTCAAATCATTGCTGCTCCACCACGAGACAACGCTGCCCGTCACGAATGGCAAGCTCGACCTGGGCACATGGCAGCGCGTTTTCTATGCCGAGTTCGACGGCCAGCGCCGCAAGCGCGTCATCGTGAAAGTCCTTGGCGTCGAGTAACAGCGTTCGCGGCTTGCTGACTCGCTGACTTGCCGCGTTTCTCACTCACTCCCCATCCGTCACCTTGCGCCATGGGCCCGACGGATCGCTGCTCGCCGCCGCGAAGTTGATCTTCGTTCGCGGCATCACCACCAGATCCACGCGGCGGTTTTCTCCGCGGCCTTCCGCCGTGTCGTTGCTCGCTACGGGATGGAACTCCGCATAGCCGGCCGCGGAGAGGCGGTCGGCGGGAATCGCCTTCATATCCAAAAACAGCCGCGTAATGTGCGTAGCGCGCGCCACTGAAAGCTCCCAATTGGAATCGAACTGCGCGTTGTGGATGGGCACATTATCCGTGTGTCCCTCGATGCGCAAATCGTAGGGCGTGGGGCCAAGCTTGGCCGCAATCAGGCGCAGCGTGGGCAGCGCCTCCGGCTTGGGCACAGCGGAGCCCGATTCGAAGAAACCCGCCTCGCGCAAGCTGATCACCAGGCCATCCCGGCCCATCTCGAGAGAAACAGTGTGCGCGGCAATCTGCGTGGAGAGTGTCGCCGCCAGATCGCGCCGTATGCGATCCAGATCTTCCTTCACTCGCGCCGGAGAAACCACTTCTTCGTCCATCACCGCGCTCGCTGGAGCCGTTGCCTCGCCCGCGCCCGCCACGTTGGCCGGCTGGCTTGCGGCATTCGAGAAGACGCCCATGGAACGGAAGGCAGTGTCAATCGCCCGCGAAACCTGCGCCTGCTTCTTCTGGTCTGCTCTCGCGAAGGCGTACATCACCACGAACAAACCGAACAGCAACGTGATGAAGTCGGCGTAAGAAACCAGCCAGCGGTCGTGAGTTACGCGGCTGCGCGGCACACGGGGATTCATGCAGCCCGCTCCTTTTCCTCGCGGTCTGAGTCGTCCAGAAATCCTGCCAGCTTGATCTCCAGCATGCGTGGGTTCATGCCTTCCAGAATAGAAATGACACCCTCCAGCATCATCTCGCGCCGGCGATGGCCGTTGCGGATGCGCAGCCGCATCTTGCCCGCGAAGGGCAGAAAGAAAAGATTGGCGATGCCCACGCCGTAGATCGTCGCCACAAAGGCCACGGCGATGCCGCGCCCCACTTCCGCAATGTTGTCCAAGTGCTGCATCACCTGGATCAGCCCCAGCACCGCGCCCAGAATCCCGATCGTCGGCGAGAATCCGCCCGCGGATTCAAAAACCGCAGGCAGCCGCTCCTCATCTTCGGTGATCGAGTCCAGGCTCACGCGCATGATTTTGCGCAGTTCCGCCGGTTCGGTGCCGTCCACAGCCAGCATCAGCGTCTGCTTCAGAAACGGATCCTGAATCCTGCCCAGATCGGCGTCGAGCGAAACCAGGCCCTGGCGCCGCGCCTTGTTGGCGAATTCGATCATCTGCCGGATCAGCTCCCCGTCGTGCTTGCGCGGCGCCGCAAATACATGCCCAAGGCTCCGGAATGCATCCACCACGGTGGTCCACGGAAACTGCAGCAGCACCGCGCCCATCGTGCCGCCAAAGACAATCAGCGCCGCTGTAGGCTGCAGTATCTGGCCCAAGTTCCCGCCTTCGATCAGCAATCCGGCGATGATGCCCGCGATAGCCAGAACCGCTCCGCCGACGCTCGCTTTATCCATGTACAGTTCCTCAAAAAGATTACGGTTGCCATTCCACCTCTACTGGTCGGCGTCCTGCTTCGGTTTCTGCGGCGACGCGCTGGGCGAGCCTTCGGCATCCAGACTCACCAGCGCCGCCGCTCGCTCCAGATCGCCAAAGTTGTGCAGCCGCTTTGCCACCACGGCCAGCAGCCGCGAGCGATACACCAGAATCCGTTCCACCACCTCGGCGATCTCTTCGCGCACAATCAGCTTTTCCCCGTTGATCAGGGTCAACATCGTATCCGGAGAAGCCTCCGCCGTTTTGATCAGGTCGCTGTTGACGACCATCGGCCGGCCGTTCAGCCGTGTCAGTTCGATCATCGTCTCATCTCCTCGCGTCCGTTATCGGCAGCGGCGGTCGAACGTTAAAAAAACAAAACAAATGAAACAGAACTGTCCCCCCGCGAGACACAAACTGCGCATCGGTAAAGTCCATAGGTAACGCGCCGAAATAGGGGCCAGATGCGTCGGCTCCAGACCGCGAGCAGCAACCCAGGGCCACACACAGGGATGCGCATCCGGCATTGGAACCGCAAATCACCGCATCCACAAGGAGAACCCCATGTCCCTGGGTGTCTTAAACAACCTCTCCGCGGTGTATGCGGAGAACAACCTGAACAACACAGACAACAGCCTGTCGAAGACGCTGCAACAGTTGTCTTCGGGGTCCAAAATCAACTCCGGCGCGGACGATGCCGCCGGCCTTTCTCTGGTCGACGGCCTTCAGGCCAACCAGACAGCCCTAACCCAGTCAACGACCAACGCGAGTGAAGGCGTGGGCCTGCTGCAAGTGGCCGACGGCGCCCTCTCGCAGGTCACAAGCCTGCTCAACCGCGCCGTAACGCTGGCTACCGAAGCCTCCAACGGCACCCTCAACGCCAGTCAGGATACGGCGGCCAACCAGGAGTACCAGTCGATCCTTTCGGAAATCTCGAACATTGGCTCGACCACGACCTACAACGATAAAACGGTCTTTGGCAATACCGGCGTCAACGCATACAACATTTATGTCGGAGATTCCAGCGCTGCTGGAGCATCGATCGATAGCCTCAGCATCGGTGGTCTTTCGGATAGCAAAGTTGGAGAGACCAACGGAACGATGGCCTATGACCAATCCCAATCCGTAGTTGTCGATTTAGGGAGCCCGGCCGCGACGACCAACACTGCGTTCAACGGCGCCGGTGCCAGCACCCTGACGTTTACGAATGCGACTGGGACGGTGACAACGGTTAGTCTCACCGCGGGCGAAAATGTCGGCAACACGATCCAGGCGATCAATAACGCAAATATGGGTTTGACCGCTTCCTTCGTTGCTGGAAATGCCGCAACACCCACAGATGCTTTCCTCGTCATCTCTGGAAATGTCGAGGAAGGCGGCGCTGAAACCGGATCGGAGCTTAAAGCCGCTGTTGCTACCGGCGCTTTGGCGGCCGGGTTCGCATTAGCAAACGGTGCCAACGGAACAGCCGAGATCACCTACTCCGCAACTTCTGGAGCGGATCTATCCGCGACCAATCTCAACAACCAGGCCAACGCCGAGGGCGCCTTAACCTCGCTCAACGCGGCCATCACCGATGTCGCAGCCCAGGATGGCTACGTTGGCGCGCAGATCAACACGCTGAACGCCGTCAGCCAGGTCATCTCCACGCAGCAGGAAAACGTGCAGTCGGCCCAAAACGCAGTCCAGGCCACCGACTACGCGCAGGCCAGCTCCAACATGTCGAAGTACGAAATCCTGAGCCAGACCGGCATCTCCGCCCTGGCGCAGGCCAACAGCGTCCAGCAGGAAGTCACAAAGCTCCTGCAATAATCCAACCGGCAGCAATGCCGATAACCAGGGAGGGGCGTCCAGTGGACGCCCCTCCTTGCTTGAGTGAATGCCACCCGCGGTCCTGAGAACTCTTTAATCCGGCTTCTACCGGAGTTGGCTCATGGGCTGCATCGGTTTTCGATGGAGGATTCAATGGGCACAGTCGGACTGAGTTTCGGGTCGCCAACCAGCGGTGCGGGATTCAACGTCAGCGCCACCGTCGCCGAGATTGTTGGCAACCTCCAGAATGTCGAAACACCGTGGAAGACTCAGTTGACCTCGCTCGAGAGCCAGGACTCCACGATCTCGAGCCTGGGCACCCTCTTCTCAAACCTCTCCAACGACATGAGCTCGCTCACCGACTTTCAGGGCATTCTGGCGCAAAAAGAAGGCTCGAGCTCCGACAACAATGTGCTTCAACTTACGGCAGCCTCCTCTTCGGCAACCGCGGGAACGCACTCGGTCGTCGTGAACAACCTCGCCCAGACCTCAAGCGGCTACCTCGACTCGATCACCAACGCCTCCGATGCGCTCTCCGGCTCCATGACCATCAAGCTGGGCAACGGGACCATCGAGAACGTCGCGATTGGCACCGGCTCGGCGGCCAACACGATTTATACCGGCAGCGGCAAAAACACGCTTGCCGACGTCGTCTCCGCCATCAATTCCGCAAATCTTGGAGTCACCGCCAATGTGCTTGCCGACTCCTCGGGCTCCCGGCTGAGCCTCGTCTCCGGAACCTCCGGCGCAGCCGGAAAACTGACCGTCGTCTCGTCGCTTATCGACCCCAACAACGTCACCACCCCCGACCCATCCGGCACACTCAACTACAACGTCGGCGTCACCGGCCAGGATGCCTCCCTGACCATTGACGGCGTGCCATTGACCAGCGCCTCCAACACTGTGACCAATCTCATCCCCGGCGTCACCTTCCAGTTGCTCGCCCCCAGTCCTGCGGAGTCCGGCAACACATTCGAATCGGTCCAGGTGGTCATCGCCAATGACAACTCGGGCGTCGAGAGCACGGTGAATCAATTCGTCACCGACTACAACTCGCTCATCAGCGCCATCAACACCCAGGAAGGGCATGACAGCTCGGGCAATCCCGAGCCCCTTTTCGGTTCACCCACGCTCTCCTTGCTCCAGCAGCAACTGCTGAGCAGCCTGAATCAGGAAAGCCCCGACGGGTATCTGGATTCGGTTTCATCGACGGCGGCCGCCACGCTCTCCGGATCGATCAATATCTCGCTGGCCGGCGGCATCCCTTTGTATTACTCCGGCGCGGCGGGCAGCGGCGCGCAGGCCTCGTCCGGCACACTTGCTCCCATCAACAACGCCAGCGATACGCTTTCCGGTTCCATATCCATCACGGTGGGCAGCGGCACGGCGCAAACCGTCAATGTCGGCAACTCCTCTACCCCTGACACGCTTGCCGGGCTGGCTCAGGCGATTACCCTGGCCAACATCGGAGTCTCGGCCCAGGTTGAGAGCAACGCGACGAGTTCATGGCTGAGCCTGACCTCCGGGACTCCGGGAACAGCCGGGACGTTGACCGTGGACTCAAGCATCGCCGACATCAGCCCGCAAACCGTTCAGGTTCCTGCGTCGTCCGGGAACAACACGCTTGCCGGCCTCGCCAGCGCGATCAATTCGTCCCTTAGTGGAGCGACTGCGGCGGTGGTAACCACGAACGGCGAATCGACACTGACGCTGACATCGGAAGTGGAGGGCTCGAGCGGAGCCTTGACGGTGACCTCCGCGCTCACATCCAGCGTGCCAACGCCCGTGAGTTACTCCGACACCACACCCTACACCGACACGACGCCCGACATCGGGACTCTGGGCGAGCTCGCCGGTTCCGGTGACACGCTCTCCGGTTCCCTCACGATTCAAGTCGGCAGCGGCACGGCGCAAACCATCACTCTCGATTCCTCAAACAACACCCTCTCCGGTCTCATGGGCGCCATCAACGGCTTGTCCGGCGTCTCGGCGGCGCTCGATCAGGCTGGAACCGGGCTGACCCTGACCTCGGGCACGAATGGCGCGGCCGGAGCGCTCACCGTCACCTCGAACATTGTTGACACCACCAGCCCCACTACCACGGCGCTCAACTACAACACCTCCACCGACATCAACAGCCTGTCTGCCCTCGGCATCAGCGTAAACAACGATGGCACAATCACCTTCGATGCCGACTCGCTCGACTCCGTGTTCAACACCGACTATTCCAGCGTGGCGGGCTTCTTCCAGAACGCCAACAGTTGGGGCCAGACCTTCAACAACATGCTCACCGGCGCCGGCGCCAGTTCGTCCACTGGAATTCTTTCCCTTGCAAAGAATTCCAACAGCACCATTGAATCCACGCTGAATGCCGAAATCTCCAGGGAGCAGAGCCTGATCTCCGCCGAGCAGTCGAGCCTCACGCTGGAGCTTAACCAGGCCAACCAGATCATGCAACAGTTGCCCACCGAGCTGGAAGGCATGAACGAGCTTTACTCGGCGATTACCGGCTACGACCAGAACACGAACGGATAAGGAATCGTATTGCAATGGCAAATTATCGCGAACACGCGCTGGAAGGCGCTTCGGCCGTCGACCTTGTGGTTGCACTCTACGACGGCATCATCCGCTTTCTCTATGCAGCCACCGCCGCCGTCGAGCGCGGTGACGCCGACGCCCGCAGAGTCGCGGTCAAGCGCGCGCTGGACATCATTATTCACCTCCAGGCGCGTCTGCGCATGGAGGTGGGCGGCCGCCCGGCGCAATCGCTCAGCGAGTTTTACGCAGCCATCTTCGCGCAGATCCTTCAGGCATCGCAGACGGCGTCGCAGGCCAAATTCGAGCATGCCATCGATTGTGTTCGCAACGTGCGCGACGCCTGGCGTGAAGTGGCCAGGGATACGAACGCCACTTCGTCCTCGCCGGACGAGTTCACTGCTTCATCGTCCCCGCAAATGGCCATCGAGCGCGCGCAGACGGATGCGCCGGCCGGCTCATCCTGGACCGCGTAACTTCGGTCCCGCGCCAACGCAGCCAACGCCGCTAACCCCGCTGACTTGCTGCTTCGCCGACTTGCTGACTCGCTCCCTTGCTCCCTTGCTGGCTTGCTCCCTGCTGCCTCACCCCGCCACCGTCAGCTCTTCTTCCAGTTGCTGCTTCTGGTAAAGACTAGCGTAGTAGCCGTCGAGCGCGAGCAGTTCGTCGTGCCGTCCCACCTCGACGATCCGCCCCTTGTCCAGCACGGCGATGCGGTCGGCGCTGCGCACCGTCGAAACTCGGTGCGAGATCAGGATGGTGGTTGCCGTCTCCGTGTAGCTGCGCAGCCCGCCCAGGATGCGCTCTTCCGTATAGGTGTCCACGCTGGCCAGCGCGTCGTCCAGAATCAGGATCGCCGGCCGCCGCATCAGCGCGCGCGCAATCGCCGAGCGTTGTTTCTGCCCGCCCGAGAGCGTCACGCCCCGCTCGCCCACCATGGTTTCAAATCCCTGTGGGAACTCCTCGAACTCCCGCCGGATGTGCGCCACCTCGGCTGCTTCCAGCAGTTCCTCGGGGCTCGCGTTTGGCGCGCCGAAGGCCAGGTTCTCGCGGATGGTCTCGCTGAACAGAAAAGTCTCCTGGGGCACCATCCCGATATTCCGCCGCAGCACGGCCAGCGGATAGTCGCTCACCGGCCTGCTGTCGATAAACAGCGTCCCCTCCGGCGCGTCGTAGATGCGCGGGATGAGATTCGCGAGCGTCGACTTGCCGCAGCCCGTCGGCCCCACGATGGCCAGGCTCGATCCCGCCGGAATCTTCAGCGAAATGTCGCGTAGCACCGGGGTTTCGCCGTAGCTGAAGTCGAGATGCCGGAATTCGATTTCTCCATTGAGCACTGTCTCCTGTCCAAAACTTGAGAGCGCGGAGCGCCGGCCGTCGGCGATGGCAGGCTCGGCTTTGAGTATTTCATCGATGCGCATTACCGAAGCCGTGCCGCGCTGGAAGATGTTGATCACCCATCCCACGGCGATGATGGGCCAGATCAGCATGATCATGTAGGTGCTGAACGCCACGAACTGGCCTACGTCGATGCGGTGCGCCAGAACCAGGTGTCCGCCGGCCAACAGCGTGATCACCATCGAAATGCCGAGGATGAACTCGAGCGTCGGCCACAACATGCCCATCAGTTGCACCAGTCGCAAGGCGCGCCCGATGTACTGCCGGTTGAGACGCTCGAAGAGTCCGATCTGCGACTCCTCGCGCGCGAAAGCCCGGATCAGCCGCACGCCGGAGTAGTTCTCTTGCGCCTGCGCGGAGATATCGGAGAAGCTGGCCTGGATGCGCTCGAAGCGCTCGTGAATCCTGCGCCCGAGGTACTGAACGAGAATGCTGGCCAGCGGCATCGGCGCCAGCGCAACCAGCGTCAGATAGGGACTGATGCGCAGCATGAAGAACAGCGCGAAGACGCTCAGGAAGATCGTGTTGGCGCTGTACATCAGCGCCGGTCCCAGCAGCATGCGCACCGCGTTCAGGTCGTTGGTCATGCGCGCCATGATGTCGCCCGTGCGGTAGCGCTGGTAGAACCCCGAGTCCTGTTTCTCGAGCTTGCGGAACAGGTCGTTGCGCAAGTCGAACTCGATCTCGCGCGAAATGCCGATCAGGATCCAGCGCTGCGCGTAGAGAAAGACGCCCTTCACCAGGCTGATGGCCACGAGGATCAACGCGAAAACCAGGATCAGTTCCCGCGTGGTTCCCTGCTGGATCCGGTTGATGGCCATCCCCAACACGCGCGGAAATTGCACGGCGACAATATTCGTCGCGACACACGCCAGCGTCCCCTGCACGTACTGCCAGCGGTAGCGGCGCATGTAACTGTAAAGGGGGCCAAGATCGCCGAGCATAGCTCTATTCTACGATTGATTCCATTCAAGTCGAAGATAGCGCGGGAAACGCTCTGTTCCCCGGTGCCTACGTCCCTCAGTCTCTTAGTCCCTCAGTCCCTGCATTTCTACGTCGGCGTCCGCAGCAGCAAGTACCCGCCCACAAGGCCAAACAGAATGTCTGCCGACCACGCGGCCATCGATGCGGGCAGGTAATTCACGTTGCCCATGGCTCCGAACAGCAAATCGATCACATAATAGGCAAGCGCGACGCCGATGGCCACTGCGACTCCCGTGATTGATCCGCGCCGCCCCATGGAGAGCGCGAAGGGGATGGCAAGCACAGCCATGACCACTGCAATCAGCGGGTAGGAGAGCTTTTGCCACAGCGCAACGTTCAGCCGCTTTGTGTCGAAGCCGCTCTGCCGCAGGTCGTGGATGTAGTGCGCAAGCTGGCCGAAGTTCATCTCCTGCGACTGCAGGTTCTCTTTCTTGAAGTAGTCCGGTGTCGCACCGATTTCGGAAAAGTTTGTTTCGAGGAACGTGCGGTACGCCGTCACATTGGCGCCGTGGATGTCGCGCACCCATCCATTCTCGAAGTGCCATGTGCCGGAATCGACGTCCCATGCGGTTCGCTTGGCGAAGATGCGCCGCGTCAACTGAAACGTTGATGGCTCAAACTCGAAGACGGAGAGATTAGCAAACTCGTTCGTGTCCGGATCGAAGAATTCGTAGTAAAAGATGCAGCCGGGTTCCCCGGGAGCGGATTTCGGTCCGAAGATCCATTGCTCTTCGGGGTGCAGGTAAGTCTGCGGCGGGCGGCCCTTAATCACGTTGCGCAGCGACTCCTGCCTGCGGTTGGCCTGCGGCAGATAGTACTGGGCAAAGAGGAAAAGACATACCGCCAGGCACACCGCAATGCTGACGATGGGAATCACCAGCCGGTAGAGACTGATGCCTGTGGCTTTCATGGCGATGATCTCGCTGTTGCGGTTGAGCACGCTGAAAGTCACGAGCACGGCGATCAGCACCGCCAGCGGCGCGATCTGGTAGAGCAGGCTCGGCGTCAGGTTCAGCAGATATTCACCCACAACGGCCAGCCTGATGTGATTGCGCAGGATGTCGCCCAGCAGGTCAAAGAAAGTAAACACAATCAAGAGCAGGACAAAGCCGGCCAACACCAGCACGAAAAGGCCGGCAAACTCGCGCACGATGTACTCATCGATGATCCGTGGAATAATGCCCCGTGACTTTGGTTTCGCCGCAGCCGCCGCGCGCGTCTGCAGCTTGTCGAGAAGTCCCTTGAGCGGGAACCCATTGTGTTTCGCCGTGGCCGCCTGTTTCGGCGCCCGCGCAATCCACGCTGCTATGGCGCCCAGGATTCGTCCTCCGGTCGCCATCTGCCACAGCAGAAACGTGCCCGCGCAGGCAAACAACAAGTTGGCCGACCATACTGCAAGAAACGCCGGCAGCTTGTTCTGGTGGCCGAGCGCAATCCCCGTCGAGGAAAGAAAGTAGTAGACAAACACCAGCAGAATCGTGAACACGAACCCCGAGCTCTTGCCGCCCCGTCGCGATGTCACGCCCAGCGGCACGCCCACCAGCATCAGCACCAGGCACGCGGCGGGAAAGGCAAACCGGTTGTGCAGCTCGATCAGGAATCGCTTCCCGTCAGGTCCGCTCGTGTGCTGCATCAACGCGCCCAGCGGCATCGCATAAAGCGCGGTGTCCAGGCGCCCCAGGTGCACGTCGCTCTGCTGGCCCAGCATCAGCGGTAAATCGGTGGTGGTAAACGTGGAGATGTTCGATTGTTCCGGCTCGTCGGCCACGGTCTCGTCGCGCACGCCATCGCGCAGCCGCATCAACAGCTCCTGAGTGTTGTCCGTCACCACTGTGGCTGACGCGGCGGTGGTAATCAGCGGATTGTCAGGATCGGAGACGTCGGCCATAAACACCTGCCGCCAATTCGCCGCGCCCGTCCCCGAGCGCACGTCCTGCACATAGAGAACGTAGTTGCGAAAATCCTCGTAGAAAACCCGCGGCTGAATCTCGTAGGAGGCCTGCGACGTCTCCAGCGACTGCTCCATCTCGATGATCGCCCGGTTGGCGCGCGGAGCAAGGTAGAGAGAGTTGCCCAGCCCCAGCAGCGTGCCCCCGATCGCCACAATGGACGCCACGCGCACAAAGTAGCCGATGCCCAGCCCCGATGCGCGCATGGCGATAATCTCGCTGTCGGAAGCCAGCCGGCTTAGGCCCAGCAGAATTCCCCAAAGCACCGCCATGGGAATCGTTACCTTGAACAGATTGGGCAGCGTGAAGAGAAATACCTGTGCCACGTCCGCGAGCGTGGAGCTGTTGCGCACCACCACCTCAAGAATGTGAGGCAGCAGTGGCATGAACAGGATGAACGTGAAAAGCGCGCAACCGATCAGCGTGAGGGAGAGAATTTCGCCGAGGATGTAGCGGGTTAGGATGCGCACAAACGGAACCTGCGCTTAGTTTAGCGTGTGGATCAGGGCATGTGTAGGAATCACGATTGACGGCCGGGCCGGCGCCAAGCGGCGGATTTGTGAGTTTTCGGTGCCGGCTTGGTAATTCTCAATCTTTTAGAGGGTCGTATCGAGCACGTATCCACCGCGAATCGACGCTTTGCCGTTCGGCCTCCCAATCGGCGGGCAAATCAAATAGATCGCCCAGGGTTTTGTCCGACTCAACCACATGTCCGATTCCAATGACTCTGTACTCTGATGCACGATCCTCGTGATGTCCACCGCAGAGAAAGCACCAATCTCCGTCACCTCGACTCACTAGAAGAACTGGACGTGATCCCTCAAAGACGTGTTTGCATACATAATCTTCGGCTCGCTCGGCCAGGCTTTGGCCGCAGCCCGCCACCTGCATGCGCTCCACGCTCGAATTCGCGGAAGATGCCAGAAAATGTCGTGCAATGGAAGCGTGGCTCGCTTTACGAGGCCAATGAAATCGGCGCGTTGCGCTGGGTTTTCGCCACGCTGGTGGATAGCGCCGTCTTGGCGCACGATTGCGCGCTGCCGCCGCTGACGGCAACAGAGCGCGAGTGTTACTACGTCGAGTGCAAAACGCTGGCATCTCTCTTCGGCCTTCCAGCGTCGTCGCTGCCACTGAACTGGGAGGCCTTCACAGCCTACAACCGCGAGATGCACGCTTCTGACGCCTTGGGCGTCACCGGGCCGGCACGGCGGATGGCGCACAACCTTATCCAGGGCGCGGGCTCTTGGATTCATCCGCCGTTTTGGTATCGCTCGCTGACCGCCGAATGGCTTCCGGATCGATTCCGCGCGGAATTTGAACTTGAATTCGGTGCAGCGGAACAGCGGTCTGCAGCGCGCGCCCGGCGCCGCTTGCCGGAGTTTTACCGCTGCCTGCCGCGGGCCCTTCGCTTCACCGGCCCGTGGCGCGAGGCGCAGGCGAGGCTTGCCCATCGTCCCGCGAGCGCGCTCACCCGATGGAGCAACCGCTTCTGGATCGGCCAGCCATTACTCCCGTTTGCCTGAACTACGTTACGGGCGCTCGCCTGTTCGCGGCCAAAGTTGCAGCAAACTCTCTGGATTTGCTTTGCACGCCGCCGAGCCAAGGCGCGACAATAGCGCAATGAAGTGGCTTCGTCTTTCTGCTCTCGCTCTCCTTGTTCTTTGCTCGGCGCTACCTGGTCTCTACGCACTTGATAAGCAATCCCCCGACGTGTACCACGGCCGGCGCGTGGCGCTGGCTGCCAGGCTCGACGGAGGCGCGGTCGTGCTCTTCGCGGCGGAGGAGTCTCAACTCGATTTCATGCCCTACCGCCAGGACTCGGATTTTTACTATCTGACCGGCTGGAATGAGCCCGGCGCGGCCCTCATGATCGTTAGCGACGCACCGCACGCAGCTTCGCCGCGCGCCTACAAGGAGATTTTGTTCCTGCCCACGCGCAATCTCCGCATGGAAAAGTACACCGGCGTCAAGATGGATGCGGTAACTCCGGGGGTGGAGCAGGCTGCGGGCGTGGACCATGTCGAACCGATGGCCGAGCTCCCCGCGGAGCTAAACCAGCTTGTCGCCGCCGACCACTCGCTCTTCGCCAATCTCTGGTCGCAGCCGGATTCAGCCGCGGCGAAGGCACTGCTCGGTTTTACCGGCGTCGCGCTGGGAACATCGGCACTTCCGCCGCTCCATGACGTCACTAGCCAGGTCATGCCGTTGCGCCAGATCAAGGACGATGGGGAGATCGAGCTCATCAAGAAAGCGTCGGCAGCGTCTGTCCTTGCGCAGCGCGTCATGATGCAGTGGTGGGTCAAGCCGGGAATGACGGAGCGCGCAATCGCTGGAGCCATGACTGCCGTTTGGATGGAGAACGGCTGCGAGCGGCCCAGCTATTCACCCATCGTCGGCTCGGGCGTTAACTCGACCGTGTTGCACTACTCCGCCAACGGCCGCACCATGCAGGACGGAGACATTCTCCTCGTCGATGCGGCTTGCGAGTACTCCATGTACGCCGCCGATATCACCCGCACCGTTCCAGTGAACGGGCATTTCACCGCTCGCCAGCGCGAGGTTTACAACATCGTACTGGCCGCGCAACAGGCCGCCATCGACGCTTTTGTGGCCGGTAAATCCACCATCAACGACCGCGACCGCCAGGACCCGAACTCGCTCGACACCGTCGCCTACAACTACATCAATACCCACGGAAAAGACCTTCACGGCCAGCCCCTCGGCCAGTACTGGCTGCACGGGCTCGGCCACATGATGGGAATCGATGTGCACGATCCTGCCAACTACCCCGCGGTGCTCAAGCCGGGGATGGTCTTCACCATTGAACCGGGTATTTATCTTCCCGAGGAAAACCTTGGCGTCCGCATCGAATGCGATTTCTTGGTGGGCGCCGACGGCAAGTTGATCGATCTCGATGTCGCGCTACCGCACACCCCCGACGAAATCGAAGCCGCCATGCGCGCAAAATGAATCGCGAACCGCAAAATGAATCGCGAAGAACCAAAATGAATATCGACCCGCGCGACGCAATGCCTCCCGAGCAACTCGAGATGCTCAGCCGCGTCTTCAGCGAACAACTGCTGGCCTGCCTCGATGAGTGCGCGCGAGGACGTACTGGACTTTTCTCACAGTTGATTGACGAGGAAGACGAGAAGTACTGGCCTGAAGCTGCGCGGCTGCGTGAACTGGCGGTTGCGCTTCAAGGCGTTCTTGCCCAGCACGAGGAGCGGAACGCGCTTTGTGACGAGTTCCTTGACCTGTGCACCATTCACGGCGAGAGCCATCCCGGTGAGCGCAAGTTAGCGCGGGCGTTTCTGGAACGAATCGAGCGCGGCGAAGTGGGCACGCCCACTGATGAGGAACGAAAGCCCTGGTAGCGATCACAGCGAACTCTCGTCCCTGCAGTGCGACATCTACCACTGCACGCCCGGATACAGACTCGGCATGCGATAGACGTGGAACTGGTCGGCTCCCGGTGTTGTCGCCTGCCACAGCACCTGCGACGCTTGTGGGTTCAGTTCCTGCACAATGGCGCCTTTCAACGCCGCGCAGAAGTTCACTTCCATTTCTCCATTCGTCAATGGTTCGGCGTTGCCGCCAAAAAAACTGAAGTAACTCGGCGGAGGAACGTAATGTGCGATCATCGTCGCGGTCATGTTGTTCTCGTTGATTTCCAGCAGTGGCATCGTCGAGTAGCACTGCGCCGTCGCCGGCTCATACGGCCTGCAAAACACAGCTCCTGACGGGAACATTCGGTCGTTTCCGTTATCCATCATCCCGATTCGAAACACTCCTGTGGTATTCGCCGTAAAGTAGCTGAGTCCGTGCTGTGCATAGAACCAATCGGTCGGGTCGGTTGCGTTCTGCAGCCCGAAGTCTCCACCCTCGCCAAGCCGCCACATCACCACGCCCGAGCCCGTGCCGTCGAGAAAGTTGATCTTAATCACCCAATTCTGGTGGCGCATCGAGAGTAGAAGATTGTGATCATCGCTCGAATAGAGCATTCCGTTTGAGTGCGTCCAGTCGGGGAAGTTCATTGGGCGCCGGTTGATGTCGAGATGGTCGAAAGTGTTCCACGCCCAGTCGGGATTGAAGTTCTGGTCCACATCTACCAGCACATCGCCAATCACGGTGGTGGTGCCCTTCGTTCCCGCAAGGTTGCTCATTTGCCGGACGTATGTCGCGAGCAGAACCATGTGGCCATTCGGCAACGGCAGCACCGCGTGGTGAAGGCTGCCAAGCTGGTACAGGTTGCCCTCTGCGTCGCGGAAATTCCCCGATGCCAGCTTCTGATTCAGCGTGCCCATCGTCAGGCTATTTACCGTATTGCCTGCTAGATCGATCTCCCGCACCTCATTGAGCAAGCTGGGGCTCACGCCCGTCGTCATGGAGGAAAGGTATGAGATCAGCATGAGCAAGTTGCCGTTCGGTAACAGTTGGATGCCCTGGATGTAGTCATTCGAACTGTGGGAATAGGAATACGTCCAGATCACATTTCCATTGAGATCCGTAGCGAAGGCCTGACTATCGTTTGGGGGCTGAATCGTATTCCACATTTCGATGCCGGGTTGCGGAGTGGCGCCGGCCGAAGTGGTGATGTTGACCGCCGAGGTCGCAGGAGGCGCGCCTGTTGTGCAGGTGTGGTCAGCGTCGTTGTAGGTGGCGCCGTTGGCCAGCGTCACCTGCGCCCGCATGTGATAGAGCGTCTGGCCCAGCATCCCGGCGACGTAAGTCTGAACTTGGCCGCCATTCGCTGAGGGAGTGGGCACCTGCCAGGTATTCAATCCGTAATTGGTCGTCGTCCCAAACTGCACGCTCATCTTTCCCGGAGCGGGCAAATAGAGCGAGTATCGCGCCACCTGTGGATTTCCAAGCTCCAATGGACAGGTCACTTGCGCGGGCGCAATGATCGCCACAACAGCCGTGGCGTAATTCTGCTGCGGCGACGAGGCCAGCGCCACGGTGACGGTTACGTTCTCGCTCTGCGTGATGCTCGCGGGGGCAATGTAATCTCCGCCGGCGCTCACCGTGCCGGCGACGGGATTTCCGCCCGCAACTCCGTTCACCGTCCACTCGACGGAAGCTCCTCCGGCGCCAGTAACTGTGAATTGCAGGGATTGTCCGGGCGCAAGCGCAGAGTATTGCGGCGAGATGGTCAACGACCCACTCTGGCCCGCGGTGGGAGGGGGGCTGCCTGGAGGATCGGGAGCCGGGCCCTCCGGCAACAGCCCGGTACTGCGAAACGTGGCGGTGCATCCGGCCAAGAGTGCAGTAATCAGAAAGCAGAGTAAGGCCGTGCTCCGCGAAAGTTGTGGCGTACTGTTCATGCCATTGGCCGCAGATGAGTCGCACTCCCCGTCGGTTCGGCAGCGGGAGGATGAAAGCATCGCGTTGCGCCGCCGTTACGCGCTACCAGCGGATGCCGACCGAAACGGGAAGCACCTTGGTGTCAGCGTCGATGGTGACTGGGGGTAGCCCGTTCGCGGATTTACCGACAATCGCCGGAGACAGCACCTCGAGATAGCGGACCTCGGCAAAGAAAGCGGTGTGGCTTTCGTCGCCATACATGCTGCCGAATCGATGCTGGTACCCGCCGCCGACGTTAAAGCCGCCCTGGTTGCTTGAAAAATGGCCGACCGTGCCGGGAGCGTATCCAGTGCCACAGTAGAAGTAGCTGCAGTATTCAGTCGGTTCAGGAAACGTAAAGGTTGTCACTTTGCGATAAAAGCCCCCGCCCCCCGTGACATAGAAATCGTTGGAAGCCTTCGGAAAGAGATCGACGACCGGAGCGAGCGTGAAAGACCAGATGTGCGCGTATCCGCCGGTTGCGGCGCCCTGCGTTTCGGAGATGATCGCGCCCGGCAGCTTGTCATCCATGAATTGATACTCGATGAGCGCGGCCAGACGAGGGTTGAATCTCAGGCCGCCGCCCACGGTAAAGTCTCCGCCGTAAGTTACGGAACTGGATATCGGTGCATTGAATCCCCCGCCAGCTTCAAAGGTCAGACGGTGGAGCAGCCCGTGCTTTTGGCCCCCGCCGTACCCTCCGCCGTTTCCATATTGGCCAGCGCCGGACCCTCCGGATGCCGCCTCGCTTGGCTCCGGGTCATCGGGCAACGAGACTTCGCTAAGGTGCAATCCCGATGGACTCATCCCGGCCTGGCTGGAAGAGTAGCCCGTGGTGTTGGATTGATCCGGAGACGATGCGGACTGTGCGACGGCAAAACTGGCGGCAAAAAGAAGCGCAGCCACGATCAGACTGGTGCGCCGTATCGGCGCTAACCGAAAGGGGAATGACATTGCAACCACCTCAAGCACTGAATTTTGTGCAACTTCCTGGAAGAAAATACCCCTAGATGATTTAGACACGAGATATTGCCAGAGGTTGCCTGAACCGACCGGTAAATTTCCTTTGATTTGATTGAGACCCGCAACGCTCCGAAAAATAGCCCGACGGACAACGGTTAGGCTAATCCTGACTCGTCCCAGAAGGCCGCCCAGCCACCTTTTCGCCCCTTCCGGAAAAGCAAAGGCCAGAGCGACCGCTTCGGCCTTTACGCTTTCTTGCGCCCCGCCTAGCCCTGAATGTCGAACTGTTCCGGATGCAGAGTTGGGTCGCTCTTGACCAGCACGTTCTTTCCAATCAGTTCCTCGAAGTCGGTTAGCCAACGATTGCCGTTCGCCTTCAGGACCTTCACTGTCTCTGGGTTCACGCGCAACATCACGTCCGCGTTCTCGAAGTGCTTTCGCATCTTGCGCATCTCGATATAGATCTCGTTGCACACCGTGGCAGAGCTCTTCACCATGCCGGTAGCCTGGCAGGTGGGGCAGGGCACGCTGAGCGTGCGCTCCAGCGACTGCTTCACGCGTTTGCGCGTGATTGCCACCAGACCGAAATCGTTAAACTGCAGCACCTTCGTCGGAGCGCGGTCGTTCTTCAGTGCTTCTTCGAGTGCCGCCATCACCTTGAAGCGATTCTTGCGCTCGTCCATGTCGATAAAGTCAATCACGATAATGCCGCCCAGGTCGCGCAGCCGAATTTGGCGCACGATCTCCGGCACAGCGTCGAGGTTGGTCTTGAGAATCGTGTCCTCAAGCCGCGCCGACTTGCCTACATATTTGCCGGTGTTGATGTCGATGGCGACCAGAGCCTCAGTCTGGTTGATCACGATCGACCCGCCCGACTTCAGCCACACCTTGGAGCGCAGCGCCTTCGAAATTTCATCCTGAATACCGAAGTGCTCGAAAAGCGGCGTTTCCTTGGTGTAGAGCTTCACGCGCCGCACCAGCGACGGCGAGAAGCGATTGAGGAATCGCACGATGCGCTCGTAGTCGGCCTCGGTGTCGACCCAGATGTTGGCGAAGTTCGAGCTCACCTGGTCGCGCAGAATGCGCTCGATGAGCGAAAGGTCGTGGTAAATCAGGGCAGGCGACTTGGACGACTCCGAGCGCTGCTTGATGTCGTTCCATAGGTTCATCAGGAAACGCAGATCGGCGCGCAGCTCCTCTTCCGAGGCGCCTTCTGCTGCGGTCCGCACAATAAAGCCGCCTGGAGCTTCACCGCGCTCGTGAACCAGAATCCGTTTCAAACGATGCCGCTCTTCGTCGGAGGCGATCTTCCGGCTGACGCCAACGTGGGTGACAGTCGGCATGAAGACCAGGAAACGGCCGGGCAGAGCGATATGGCTCGTGATCCGTGCGCCTTTCTTGGCGATCGGCTCCTTCGCAATCTGCACCAAAATCTCCTGGCCCGATTTCAGCAAGTCGGAGATGATCGGCAAATCGGAGGTCTGAGCCGAGCGGCGCGATGGTCCGCGACGATTATTGCTCTGCGTCCCCCGGCCACGCTGTCCACGGCCTCCACGATCTCGCGGGCCGCGGCCGGGCGCGGGCTGGGCTCCCGTCGAGGCTTCTTCCTCCTCTTCCCCCTCGACTCCGTCTTCTTCCACACCTTTTTCGTCAAAGCTTTTCTGGATGCGGTGGTCCAGATGGGCCTCCTGGAACATCTCGCCCAGATCGCCGGTGCGGAGGTGGCTCGGCAGCGTCTCCTCTTCGTAGTCGTCCGTGTCGTGCACCTCCGGCTTGTGCCGGCGCGCATGGGGCGTGGAATCGAATTCCTCGCCTTCGATCACTTCTTCTTCAACCACACCGTTGCCGGGCGCATACGTCGAAACCGGTGTAGCAGTCGCGGCCGTTGTGGCGCTCGCCGCCGCCTCGCTGTCCTTCTTCTTCTTGCCGAATCCGAAAAGCTTGAACCCCGAGGGAGCTGACGGATCGATGCGATGAGAAGCGTCTGCGTCCTCTTCGGGTTCCAGTGAACTTTCGTCCGACGCTTGCGACTCTTCCTCCGCGCCCGTTTCGAAAGCGTCTGAAGCGAGTTCCTCTTCCTCGAATTCAAAAGGAGCTTCCACGGCAGCGTTTGATTCAGTTTCGTGAAGCGAAGACTCAGGCGATTCCTCATTCTCCTCGACTGTCTCCTCCCGTGCGAATTCTGTAAGGGGCGCGGCCGTCAGGTTGTCTTGCGCTTCCTGACTGGCTTCCACCGGCGGTTCGGCCCCTCGGCGGCGCAGAGAAAGCGATTCGCCCGGAAGCAAGCCGCTGCCATCCCACCGGAGGGGAGCTTCGACGAGCGTAGAGGGCTTGTATGTGCTTGCCGGGCGGAGCGGCGCTGCCGGTGCCGGTGCAGTTTTCGGGCTTTCGGCGCCGGGAGTGCTGCCATACTTTGAAAGCGACTCACCTGGCAGCACAAAAGGAACTGGCGCACGATGCCCGCGCGGCGCTGGCCCAGCTTCGGATGCCTGGATCGCCGGGGACTGTTCGGATGGGGCGGGTTCTTCTGAGGCGCTTCTTGGGGCCGGCTCAGATTCAATCGGCGCGTCAAACTGACCGCCCGGGCCGCGGCCCCCACGGCGGCGGCGCCGGCCACGCCAACGTTGAGTTCCGGCTTCGTCTGATTCCTGAGGCGTCTCAATTCGTCCCGGAACAGCCGGTGCTTCCGGAACCGAAGAACCAGCAAGGTCCGGCTTAGCTGCTTCCGCCTGCCGATGCTCGTGGCGGATCTCCTGTCTGATTTGATTTGGACGCTGGCCGCGTTCTTCCTGGCGCCCACCATTCTGGTCCACGCCATGCGGGTGCCGGACCTCGCGAGGTGCCTGCCCGGCTCCACTCGCCGCAGCCTTCTCCAGCTCGTCGGTTTCTTCCTGATCTTCAAGCTCAATGAAGTCGGTTACGTAGAGAAACGCGTCCCGCTCCAGCCCCAGATCGACAAACGCCGACTGCATACCGGGCAAAACGCGTGTCACTCGTCCGTTGTAAATGGAACCCGCGAGGGTGTACTCGTTTTCGCGTTCGTAGTAGATTTCCGCGAGTTGATCGTCTTCTAGAATCGCAAGCCGCGTCTCATGCGGCGTGCTGGAAATGCAAATTTCTTTTGCCATCGTACCTTTCCGTCCGCCAGCTTATAGCTGTCGGTACCCGCGGCAAGGTCGATTGAGGCGCGCACGATCGGCGAAGGAATGGATGGACGGATAACCGGGGAAATGCCCAAGAGACGGCCTCTGCGTGCAGGTTCTCTGTATGGGCGGCGAACCAATGCGGATGTCGATGAAAACAAGCCGAACGGGCTGCTGGTTGTGGTGATCCGATGACAGAGAGTTTGTGGCCGTCCGGGCCGGACTTTCCGGCGGGGCCGTTAGACCAGCGGCTATTGCAAAGTATTCTCGCGTCGGCGAACCGTGGAATCTGTCTCCCGAATTCCCCGCGCGATCTTTGCAAAGAGCGAGCCGCAAGTGGTCTTCCCGTCTCTGCGTACTCATAAACCCAATCCTGCCGGGCGCGATCCATCGGGACCATGCCGGCGAAATACTTGAAAATACCTCTCTTGCGGCCAGAACCGATCCCTTGATCGTATCCGGACTCACCAAGAGCCAAACCTTTAGGACAACACCTCACCCAAACGGATCGAGATGCGTCAGTTAACGAACCGGCGCATGCGGACATTCATCGCCACGCCCAGCGCCAGGAACGTAAACAGCACCGAAGATCCACCGTAACTCATTAAAGGTAAAGGGATTCCGGTGACGGGCATCAGCCCGATGACCATGCCAACGTTGACCGCGATCTGAAAAGTCAACACAGCCACTATTCCCATAATAATGAGGGAACCGGGCAGGTCGGCGGCTGTTTGAGCGTTCTGAATCAAACGCATCAATATAAGGAAGTATAGCAGCAGGATGAAGAACGCGCCCACAAAGCCGTGTTCCTCGCTGAATGCGGCGAAGATAAAGTCTGTATATGGAATGGGCAGGAAATAACCCTGGGTTTGGGTTCCCTTTTCCAGGCCTTTGCCCCAAATACCGCCCGAGCCAACTGCAATCTCCGATTGCAGCACCTGGTAGCCCGCCCCACGGGGATCGTTGCCCGGATTGATGAAGCTTGTGAGCCGCGCCTTCTGATAGGGCTTGAGAATTTTGCCGCTCGACCAGACTCCGCCCACCAAAACCACGCCCACCGTGATTAAGATCAAGCTCTGCCGCAAGTTGATACCGCCCAGGAACAGGCCCGCGACCAGAATCGGCGCATAAGTGAGCGTCGTGCCCAGGTCCGGCTGGACGAGCACCAGGATCATCGGAACTCCGACCATGCCAAAGGCTTTGAAGATTTCCGTCCAAGTCAGGTTGCGCCCGCCAATATTGGCGATGTAGCGTGCCATGGCGAGGATCAGCACCAGCTTGACCCACTCGGAAGGTTGGAATTGGATGGGTCCGACGCCAATCCAGCGCCGCGCGCCAAGGGCTTTGTGGCCAATGACCTTCACGGCGACCAGCGAGACAACAAAAATGCCGTAGAACCAAGGCGACCAGTCGATCAGGCGGTGATAGTCGATCTTGGCCAGGACAAACATGCCCACAAGGCCCGCTGCGATAAACAGGATTTGTTTCGTTCCGAAGCTGGCGAACTTCGTATGCACCGTTGCCGAGTGAACCTCCAGAACCGACATCGAGCACAGCAGGAGCACCAGGCCCAGGAGAGCCCAGTCAAAGTCGCGAAAACTCAGGAAGCGGCGTATCGGCATCGCGGCTATGGATCCCTTCGGCGCGCGGGCACAAGCGCGGCCACTTGCGACGATGTTTTCGTTGACGTACCCGCTCGCGGAGTCGTTCGCCCAGTCACGGGTTTCGGCGCAACCTTAGGGTCTTCCGCCACATTCCCATTGCCATCGACAAAGAAATGCCCACTGTGTATCCGTGCAGCCGTGGCGCCTTTTGCGCCCGATTTGGAGTCCGGCCCTGAATCGGGCGTCGTCCACACCGCGCCCACCTCGACTGGCACCGCGGCCTTCGCCGGCGGCAGGTTGTGCGCTTCGCGGCGCTTCTTATTCACAAAAGCCGCCACCACTTGGGCGCCGATGCGCGCAGGATAGTAGCTGAACTCGCCGTTTTCCCAAAGCACCGCCACCACAAGCTCAGGGTTGCGCCGCGGCACCAAGCCCACAAACCACACATTCGGATAGGTGGCCCGGCCCTTGTTGGTCTTTTCCAGCGCTTCGTGGCTCATCAGCTCGGCAGTCCCTGTCTTACCCGCAATGTCGATGCCCTCCAGGTGCGCCGAGCCGGCGGTGTGAAATTCGCCCGGCTCCGTCACCTGGGCCATGCCGTCGGTAATGATGTTCCAGTTCTCCGGATCGATCGGAACGTAAGCGTCGCCCGTTCCCGGAAAGCTGTCCACGAGCGACTTATAGAAGTCGCTTGAAAGCTCGTTGGGAAAAACCACGTGCGGGCGAACCAGATGCCCTCCCGATGCGATGCCGCCAATGATGCGCGCCAGTTGCATCGGCGTTGCCTCCACCGCGCCCTGGCCGATGGCTACGTCGAGCGTCTCGTCGGGGTACCACCGGTGGTGGAAGTTCTTGATCAGCCAATCCGGTGAGGGCATCAGTCCAGCTTGCTCTCCCGGTAAATCAATTCCGGTCTTCTGTCCGTACCCAAACTCCGTCGCGTACTTCACGATCCGATCGATGCCCAGCTTGTCGCCGAGCATGTAGTAGAACGTATCGCAGGAGTACGGAATCGCGGTGTGGATGTCGACCGGCCCGTGTCTGCGGTCGCACTGGTGGTAGTACCCGTATGGACCCCATCCGCCCGTACACACAATGTGCATGTTCTGCGCGATGCCTTCTTGAAGTCCAGCCACCGTCATGAGGATTTTGAAGGTCGAGCCCGGCGCGAGCTGCGCCTGGATAGCCTTGTTCAACAACGGATGGTCGGGATCGGTGACCAGCTTGTTCCAGTCGGCGCGGTCGATCTTGACGGCAAATTCGTTGGGGTCGAAGCTGGGGCGCGAGACCATCGCCAGGATCTCACCGTTTCTCGGGTCCATGGCAACAAGAGCGCCATTGCGGCTGCCCATGGCGAGTTCGGCGGCGCGCTGAAGATCGTTGTCTATCGTGAGCTTCAGGTCCTGCCCAGGCGTGGCGTGCTGGATTCCGAAATAGCCTACCTCGCGTCCACGGCTGTCGACGACCACCTCTCGCGAGCCGTCCTGGCCGCGCAACAGTTCATCGTAGGTCTCCTCCACGCCTGCCTTGCCCACCACGTCGCCCGGCTCGTAGTAGGCAAAGCGCGGATTGTTCAAATCGTCTTCGCTCAACTCGCCTACGTAGCCGATTAAATGAGCGGCGAAACCGTCGCGCGGATACAGCCTGCGCTCTTCGTCGATCGTCTCCAGCTCCGGCAGTTCGTTGCGATGGGCCGCAATAAAGGCCTGCTCGTCGGCGGTCACATCCTGTTTGATGGGTATGGGCTGATAGCCGGGCTGCGTGCGGAAGCGCCGCAGGGTGGCCCGCAATTGATCGAGATCGAGATCCAGACCGTGCGCGATCAATGGAAGATCCGCGTCCACATTGGGGCTTTGCTCGCGCACCAGAAAACAGGTGACCGACGGGTAGTTGTCCACAACTAACCGATTCTCGCGGTCGAAGAGCTTGCCGCGCGGCGCGAGGATCGGCTCCTTGCGAATGCGGTTCTGCTCGGCCAGCACGCGGTAGCTCGCCACGTTCAGCACTTGCAGCCGCCACAGGCCCGCAGCCAGGCCGAGCATCATCAATAGGATGCCGTACTGCACAAACGTGAGTTTGACCGTTGAGAGTTTTTCGCCGCGGCTGATGCTTGAAACCATAGTCCTACTCTTCAGAATACAGCGAATCCGGTTTTTCGCCTGATCGCACTACGTTATGCGTTCCCTCTTCAATCCCTGATCTGCAGACGGTCAAGCAACGGAAACAGCACAAGCGCAATCACGCCATTTCCCACGGCCCGCAGCAACTCCGTCAGGCCGTTCCATTCCACCGCCAGACCAAGCAGGAAACGGGTTACGAAAAGGTAAATCGCGCTTGAGAGCAAAGACAGCGCAAAGTTGAGCAGCACGCGGATCGTGTGATTGTCCACGTCGATGCGAATTCCCACCGAGCCTGCCAGGAAGCCGACAGTGGTCTTGGCGATGCCGTTGATGCCGATGGCATTATGCGAAAGCGCATCCTCAAACAGCCCCATCGCCGCGCCCATTAACGTGCCCTGCAAGGGACTGCGCCGGCCCAATGCAAAGTAGACGATCGCCACAAGCGGCAGATCGAACCAGTCGTAGCGGCCGACGACGCGCGGCAGCCAAGCCTGCAACACCAGCGAACCAAGCAGAACCAGCGTATAGACCAGCAGTGGGTAGCGGTGAATCTCCATATCGCGCCGGGATTCGGCGCCGAGCATGGACATGGCTACGGATTCCTCCGCGGCGTCGTTTGCGGATTGGACTTCGGCGCCGGTGTGGCCCCGCCACCTGAGCTGGCGGGAGCAGCCAAAGAATTCTTCGCTTTCGACGTGGAGTCAGCTCCCGGCCCCGCATTGGAATCGTCATTTGCGCTTGGTGAGAACTCGTCTGGATGCAGCGGCTGCGGCGGCTGCGCAGCGGGATTCGGATTGCTGTTGTCGTTCAGCGGCTGTTGATCCGGAGGCAGGTTGGGGTCGATCAATCCCGGCAGCTTCTCCGCCATGATTTCTGACGCTTTTATCTGATCCTTGACCCCGGCGGGCACCGTGCTTTCTTCAGTCGCGCTCACAGCAAGGTCTTTCTCATCTTGGGGAGGGAACCGCGGCTCAGTAGACGTAATCACCAGCACCTCGTCGAGGCCGTCCAGTCGCGCGGCGGGTGTAAGGATAATATCGACCAGGCCGTCGCGATCGGCATCGCGGATCACCTTTTTCACCACGCCCACGGGCAGCCCGCGCGGAAAGATCAGGTCGCCCCCGGCGGTGAGCACGTGCTCACCCGGCCGAATGCGCTGATCGGCAGTCACGCCCACCACTTCAAGTTGTCCCGAGGCATCGCCGCGAAGAACGCCGCGGATGCGCGTCGTCTCCAAAATCACGCCCGCGCCGCTGGTGGTGTCGTTCACGGCCAACACCTGCGCACTGTGCGGAAAAACATCCCGCACCTTGCCCACGATGCCTTCCGCCGTGATTACGGCCATATCCGGCTTCAGGCCGTCGCGCCATCCCTTGTCAATAAAGAAATCATGCGAGCGGTCGCTGCCGCTGGAGCCATAGACCTGCGCGGCTAGCGTGGCATAGATGTACCTTTGCTGGAAGCCGAGCATCGCCTGCAGCCGCTGGCCCTGGCGCGCATCCTCCAGCAATGCGGCCTCCTCGAGCCGCAATCGGTCGACTGTGTTTTCCAGATCCTTGTTTTGCTGGCGGACATGGACCAGATCGATGTAATTGGACCACGTTGCCGCCATCCCGATCTTGCTCGCGTGAATCAGCCGCTCCGGGGGCGAAATCAACGCGTTGGCCCAAAGCCGGATCAGCCGCACACCTCTCGGGTCGTTGTCCTCTAGGGTGCTCATGCCGCTTGTGGTGCGGCGCACCTGCACAGCAAGCCCGACGAGCTGCGCCGTCAGCAGTGCCAGCAGCACCACGAGGTTCCGATAGCGAGTGATGAACGATTCCATAAAAGCCAGAGATCAGAGATCAGGGGTCAGAAATCAGTTGAGAGCGAGTGGCCTTTTCTGCAGCGTTTCCGGAACGGGTTGCAAACTTCGCAGCCGGCCAACTGTCTGTTATCGCGGTCCCTCGGGGTCAAGGGTTGATCTCTGATCTCTGGCCCCTGATCTCTGTTTCTAGTCGATCTTGATCTTGCGCAGCAGCCGGAAGTCCGAGAGCATCTTGCCTGTGCCCAGAACCACTGAGGCCAGCGGATCGTCGGCCACGGACACGGGCAGCCCGGTCTCTTCGCGAATGCGCTTGTCAAGATTCTTGATGAGAGCCCCTCCGCCGGTCAGCACGATGCCGCGATCGCTGATGTCGGCCGAAAGCTCGGGTGGCGTGCGCTCCAACGCCACGCGAATGGCGTTCATGATCACTGCGATGCACTCGCCCAGCGCCTCGCGAATCTCGCTGTCATCCACGGTGATGGTCTTGGGCACTCCCTCAATCAGGTTGCGCCCCTTGATCTCCATGGTCAGCGGCTTATCCAGCGGGAAGGCGGAACCGATGTCGATCTTGATCTGTTCGGCGGTGCGCTCGCCGATCAGAAGGTTATATTTCCGCTTCAAGTAGTTAATGATGGCCTCGTCCATCTGATTGCCGGCCATGCGCACGGAGCGCGAATAAACAATGCCGCTCAGCGAAATCACCGCGATGTCGGTGGTGCCGCCACCGATGTCCACCACCATGTTGCCCGAGGGCTCGGTGATTGGCAGTCCCGCGCCGATCGCCGCCACCATCGCCTGCTCCACCAGATACACTTCGCTCGCCTTGGCGCGATAGGCGGAGTCCTCGACGGCTCGCTTCTCCACCTGCGTAATCTCAGAAGGCACGCCGATCACGATGCGCGGATGCACCAGCATCTTCCGGTTGTGTGCCTTCTGGATGAAGTAGTTGAGCATCTTCTCGGTGACTTTGAAGTCGGCGATCACGCCGTCCTTCATGGGCTTGATGGCCACGATGTTGCCGGGCGTCCGCCCCAGCATCTCCTTGGCCTCCTTGCCCACCGCCTCCACTTCGCCGGTCGTCTTGTTGATGGCTACAATCGACGGCTCATTGACGACGATGCCCTTGCCGGCCGCGTACACCAGAGTATTGGCGGTGCCCAAATCGATAGCCAGGTCGCTGGAAAACATACTGAACAGCGACCGGAAACCATGGGACCGCGAGGAACGGGATCGATATCCATTCGATGACATGAAAAAATTGAATCAACCTCAAAGCCTATTGTACGGCCACATGCCCTTGGCCGTTGCGTTCGGCCCATAACACGAAGGAGGAACAGAGCGCCAGGCGTGCCGCCTTAGTAAACGGCAGACGGCCAAAGCTTCCCCGGCTGGCCGGAACCGTCTCTTTGGGCGTACGCTGTTGGGCGGATTCATTTACGGTCGAGGAAGGGGCTGGAGGCGCCAGCCGCTGTCCACTGTTCACTGTCCACTGCGAGCTGACGAATGACCTATCCCATCTACCACAACCTGATTGGCGGCCAGTGGCTCCCGGCAGCGAGCGGCAAGACCATCCTCAACCTGAACCCCGCCGACCACTCCGACGTCATCGGCGCGTTCCCCTCCTCGCATGCCGAGGACGTTGCCATGGCCGTGGCGGCCGCCAGGAAGGCCTTCGCGGCCTGGCGGCTGATTCCCGCGCCCAAGCGCGCTGAGGTCCTGTTTCGCGCCGGAACCCTGCTGCAGCAGCGGAAAGAACAATATGCGCGTGATATGACCCGCGAGATGGGTAAGGTGCTGGCCGAAACCCGCGGCGACGTCCAGGAAGCCATCGACGAGGCGTTTTACGTTGCGGGCGAGGGAAGAAGGCTGTTCGGGGTCACCACCCCCTCCGAGCTCCAAAACAAATTCGCCATGTCCATCCGTATGCCCGTGGGCGTCGTCGGTCTCATTACGCCTTGGAACTTCCCCATGGCCATCCCCAGTTGGAAGCTCTTCCCCGCGCTTGTCGCCGGCAATACCTGCATCATCAAGCCGGCCACCGACACCCCACTCTCCACCTGTAACCTCGTCCAGGCGCTCATTGATGCAGGCCTGCCGCCTAGCGTCGTCAACATCGTCTGCGGAACCGGTTCCACCGCCGGAGCGGCGCTCGTCGAGCATCCCGATGTGCGCGCCATCAGCTTCACGGGCTCCAGCGCCGTCGGCTCGCTCGTCGCGCAGCGCGCCGCTGCCACCTTCAAGCAGGTCTCGCTCGAAATGGGCGGCAAAAACGCTCAGATCGTCCTCGACGACGCCAACCTCGACCTCGCCCTCGATGGCGCGCTCTGGGGCGCATTCGGCACCACCGGCCAGCGCTGCACCGCCACCAGCCGCATCCTGCTCCAGAAGGGAATCGCCGCCGAGTTCACGGCCAGATTCGTCGAGCGAGCGAAAAGGCTGAAAGTCGGCAACGGCCTCGACGAATCGGTCGAAGTCGGTCCGCAGGTCAACGCCAATCAGATTGAGACATCGGCCCGCTATGTGGAGTTGGGGGTGCAGGACGGCGCACAACTTCTTTACGGCGGCCACGCGCTCACTGAGGGTCCCTACGCCCACGGCACATTCTTCGAGCCCACCGTCCTCGCTGGTGTCAAGCCATCCATGCGCATTGCCCGCGAAGAAGTGTTCGGCCCCGTCGTCGCGCTCATGGAGTTCGCCACGTTCGAAGAAGCCGTCGAAATCGCCAACTCCATTGACTACGGTCTCTCCACCGCGCTTTACACTCGCGACGTGAACCGCGCCTTTGCCGCTATCCGCGACCTCGAGGTCGGCATTACCTACATCAACGCCCCCACCATCGGCGCCGAGGTGCATCTTCCCTTCGGCGGCGTCAAGCACACCGGCAACGGCCACCGCGAAGGCCTCGGCGCCCTCGACTTCTTCACCACCTGGAAAGCCGTCTATGTGGATTACTCCGACAAACTCCAGCGGGCGCAGATTGATAATGCGGAATAAGGCTAGGTGGCCTTGGGTCCGGGCAACGGGCTAACGGGCCAAACGCCTCTAAATCTAGGAGACCTATGGAAACCAGCTATCTTCCTGATCCCGCCCGCTACGATCACGCAGCCTTCCGCCACTGCGGTAAATCCGGCCTCGTCCTGCCGGCCATCACCCTGGGCCTGTGGCAAAACTTCGGCGGCGCTGATGTCTTCGACACCGGCCGCGCTATGATTCGCCGGGCATTCGATCGCGGCGTGACCCATTTCGACCTCGCTAACAACTATGGTCCTCCGTATGGCTCGGCCGAGGAGAACTTCGGCACGATTCTACGCAAGGACTTCCGCGGCCTGCGCAACGAGCTCATCATCTCCACCAAAGCCGGTTGGGATATGTGGCCCGGCCCCTACGGCATCGGCGCGTCGCGAAAATACCTGCTCGCCTCGCTTGACGACAGCCTCAAGCGCATGGGCCTCGACTACGTTGACATCTTCTACGCGCACCGACCCTGGAAAGATTGCCCCCTCGAAGAGACGATGGGTGCGCTCGTCGCCGCAGTGCATCAGGGCAAGGCTCTCTATGTCGGCATCTCTTCCTATAATCCAGACCGCACGCGCCAGGCCGCGAAGATCCTCAAGAGCATGGGCGTGCCTTTGCTCATTCACCAGCCCTCTTACTCCATGCTGAACCGCTGGATCGAAAAAGGTCTTCTCGCCACGCTCGATGAAATTGGCGCAGGCTGCATCGCCTTCTCGTCGCTCGCGCAGGGGCTGCTCACCAGCAAATACCTCAAGGGTGTGCCGGCCGACTCACGCGCCAAAAGTGAAGGCTCCTCGCTAATGAAAGCGTTTTTGAGCGAGAAGAACCTGAAGCGTGCCCGCGCGCTCAACGAGATTGCACAGGCCCGGGGCCAGACCCTCGCGCAAATGGCCATTGCCTGGGTGCTGCGCGACCAGCGTGTTACTTCAGCCCTCATCGGCGCGCGCAACGTCGAGCAGCTCAACGACTCCCTCGATGCGTTGAAGAAGCTCAAGTTCGCCGCCGCGGAACTCAAGGAGATCGACCGTTACGCGCAGGAGGGCGACCTCGACTTGTGGCGCAGAGCGCGCGAAACGATGGAGTAGTCAGCCTGGATGGCGGGGCTCAGCCTTGACGATTCAGAGCCTCAGGCTTTCCCCTCCAGCACATCCCTCAGCGCAAAGCTGGTCTCCAGCCGGATCACGCCCGGAAGCCGCGAGAGTTCGTTCTGGTGCAGGCGGTTGTAGTCGTCGATTCCAGCCACGCGAGCCACCAGAATGTAATCGTATTGGCCGGCCAGCAGGTGGCAGCTCACGATGTCGTGGCAGTGGCGCACCGCGTCCTCAAAGGCGCTTAGCACCGTGGAAGACTGGCGCTCAAGTGTGACGCGAATGTAGACCGTCATCTGCTTGCCCAGCAATCTGTCATCGATAATCGCGCGGTAGCCGCGGATCGCCCCCGACGATTCCAGCCCCAGAATGCGCCGCGAGGCCGCCGACGCTGACAGGCCCACGGCCTCGCCCACCTCGAAGTTTGTCGCCCGCCCCTGGCGTGCTAGATAGCGCAGAATGGCGGCATCAAGCTCGTCCAATCCCGCCATCGCTCCCGTCGGCATTCCCGCGTTTGCCGTAGCCACGGGCGATTGTTGCTCCAGAATGGACTCCAGATCACGTTTCGTTCCCATTCAGCGGGTATATCACAGACTTTGCACACATTGGAAGCAGTTTGCGCCGTAGAATTGCTTGAAGTCGGAAGCTTGGCAACCGCTGACCGCGATCAAGCCCTCCCATTCGGCGAGCCGGCTTCCGACCGGCAGCCCTCCCCCAGAGAGCGTCAAATAAACGTGGAGGCTGCCTCACACGGGAGAGAAAACCATGATCGTCGGCGTTCCCAAAGAGATCAAGGACAGCGAAGCCCGGGTCGGTGTCACTCCAGCGGGCGTTAAGGCGCTCACTGAGGCCGGCCACACCGTTCTCGTCGAAACACTCGCCGGCGCGCAGTCCGGATTCCCCGATGCGGAGTACCAGAATGCCGGCGCGGAAATCGTCGCTGACGCGGGCATTGTGTGGGGCAAGTCCGAAATGGTCGTCAAGGTGAAGGAGCCCATCGAATCGGAGTATGTCTACTTCCGCGAAGGTTTGGTCCTGTTCACCTATCTGCATCTGGCGCCGCTGCCCGCGCTCACTGACAAGCTCCTCGATTCGAAGGTCATCGGCATCGCCTACGAAACGGTGCGCGACCGGCAGGGGACATTGCCTCTCCTCACGCCCATGAGCGAGGTTGCAGGCCGCATGAGCGTGCAGGTCGGCGCGAGCTATCTCGAAAAAGAACGCGGAGGACGCGGCATTCTGCTGGGCGGTGTGCCCGGCGTCCCGCCGGCGCAAGTCACGATCCTTGGCGGAGGCATCGTGGGCACCAATGCAGTCCGCGTTGCGCTCGGCTTCGGCGCCAAAGTCACCCTCATCGACGTTAACCTCAACCGGCTCCGCGAGCTCGATGACATCTTCGGTGGGCGCCTCTACACGTTGGCCTCGAACAGCTACAACATTGCCCTGGCCACGCGCGAGGCGGACCTGGTCATTGGCGGCGTCCTGATTCCCGGAGCCACGGCTCCGAAACTCGTCACGCGTGCCATGGTGTCCCAGATGAAGATTGGCGCCGTCATAGTCGACGTGGCCATCGACCAGGGCGGCTGCGTTGAGACGGCGCGGCCCACCTCGCACTCGAATCCCAGTTTTGTTGTCGATGGCGTGGTGCACTACTGCGTCACCAACATGCCGGGCGCAGTGCCTCACACTTCCACGCTGGCGCTCACTAATTCCACATTCCCCTATCTGCTGCGGCTGGCCAACCTTGGTGCGCGCGAGGCGTTGCGTCAGGATGCAGGACTGGCTGAAGGGCTCAACACCTGGCTGGGAACGCTCACGTATCGCGGAGTGGCCGAAAGCCAGCACCGTACTTGGAAAGCCGCATCAAGCGTGATTGCCTGATCGCGTGCCCGTAGTCGCCGCTCCGCATCGCGGCCCGCCTGAGACCAGGGCAATCGCATTTGAAAACAGGGCTGAGATGCAGGAGCGTTTTTCGACCAGAACACACTTGATTTTGATTGCCAAATCTCCCGAGGCATCACCGGGATGAACCAAGCGAGTAATCTCGGCCCTGCGACATCTGTATATTTCGCCTCTGATCCGCGACCGTTCCTTGATCGTGCCGCACGACCGATGATTCTGCTGGCTGCGGATTTCCAAATGCGATTGCCCTGCGCCTGAGACAGATTCTCCTTGACACGTTTATTGCGCATTTGTTAGCTTCCTCTCGCGGAAAAAGACTTAGAGAAATCCACCGCCAAATACAGCTTCCCCGAAACCGATGTTGTGATAGTGCGTGCCGGGAGGAGGGCTCTGTCTTTGGGGTGGATTTTTTCTTTGACAGGCTTTTAACGGTGTATTCCTCGAATCTTAATGGAAGTGGCCAAGGATCACATTGAATCGTCTCGCACTCAATGACTCACGGCGCTGTCTTAAGCCCCGAGTCTCTTTATCCCTGTGCCCACCCCCACGGGCCGCGGGGATATCCCTTCCCTTGGACGAACGCGCGTCCCTGGGGCATGGCTTTCTCTTTCGGTTCAAATGAACACCTGAACAACCGCGTTTTCCGATGACCGTATCTTCGATTAAGTAATAGCCCCGGCGAACGGGGAAGACACTCAACAGCTGTTGAAACGAAATCATTGGGAGGCAATATGAATTCTTCAAACCGATCTGTGGGGCAACGAGCCGGAATCAACCTCAGGACAAGATACGGGATTAGACGTTCCGGATGGATCTTTCTGGCGATGGCGCTCTTGTTGGTGATTTCTTCCCCGGCGGCTTTCGCCCAATACGACAATGGCGGCTTGGTCGGAACCATTCGCGACTCCAGCGGGTCCGCAGTTCCCAACGCCACCGTCACCGTCACCAACGATGCCACCGGAGTTGCCGCGGTTGTCAAGACCAGCGAGTCGGGCGACTATGAAATCCCATCGCTGCGTGTCGGCGTTTACACGATCTCGGCGAGTGCTGCGGGCTACGCCATCGCTGAGGCCAAGCAGATCAGCATCTCCGTGGGTGAACGTGAGCGCATTGACCTCGTGTTGAAGGTCGGTGCTGCTGAGGCCACCACAGTTGAAGTGAGCGATGTTGCGCTGCAAATCCAGACAGAATCGAGCCAGCGCGACCAAACCATCACGGGATATCAAAGTGCAGCCCTGCCGCTCGTGAGCCGCAACTATTCCGATCTCGTAGATTATGTCACCGGCGCGCGCCCCGATCCATCCCAGGCCAATCAGACGGGCGTCACGTCTCTCCTGCGCCAGGGATCGTACAGCGTGAACGGGCAGCGCAGCATGTTCAACGACTACCTGATCGACGGCATGGACAACAACTCCTACGGCGAAAGCAACCAGGGCTTCGATAACCAGATCATTCAGCCCCCGCCCGACTCTGTCGCCCAGTTCGACGTGGTCACAGACAATGAGAGCGCGGAATACGGCCGCTCCTCTGGCGCCACCATCAACGTGGCTACCAAGAGCGGCACAAACCAGTTTCATGGCACGCTCTACGAATTCCTCCGCAACACTGACCTGAATGCTTTCGGCTACATCAAACCGGTGTCGGTCAGCGCCGTCACGGGCCAGCAATACCCGTTCTTCAAGCCCGTCTTCAACCGCAACCAGTTCGGCGCCAACTTTGGCGGCCCGATCATTTCAAACAGATTCTTCTGGTTCCTCGATTACGAGGGCTTTCGGCAGAAGCTCACGCCGACGGTTATCGATACTGTACCCACCACGAATGAGCTCAATGGCCAATTGGCTGTTGCCGTGCAGGATCCGTGGAGTCCGGGCACTTATATTCCCGCTGGCACGCCGTATGCCAATTGGCCGGCCCAGGCCAAGGCCGACGCCGACGCGACCTCGTTGGTGATTGCCAATTTATATAAGGGAGCGCTGGCCTCCAATGCGGGGGGCAGATGCGTGGTGCCCCAAGGCCTATCCACAACGGGTGTGGCCACGAATGACTGTCCGCTGAACGCGCCGTTCACCGATTATGCCGACAAAGGCGACCTCCGCCTCGACTTTCAACAGAGCGCGAATACATCGTGGTTCCTCAAGGTGAGCGACCGCAAGGAGATCGGCAAAAACTACAACCTCCTGCCGGAGCCGATCGACATGCAGACCAACGGCAACATCCTGATCCACGATCAGCAGATAGCCTTGGGCTTCAATCACGCCATGGGCACCAACAAGTTCCTCGATGCCCGCCTGGCCCTTTCCGGCACGGATGGCGGCAAGTGGACGTTTGCAATCGGCAACACCGCCATCACCCCAGCTGAAATCCCTGGCCTGAGCGGTGTCGCTTCCAGCGTCGCTGGCGGCCTGCCCTCGATCGCCATCAACAACGGCTTTACCTCCTTTGGCCGACAGAGCACGAACCCACAATGGCAGAATCCATCCCTGCTCGATCCCAAAATAAACTTCACCTGGGTCAAGGGCCGGCACTCGCTCAAATTCGGCTATGAATACGAGAAGGTCTGGCAGGAGATTGAGGATTCGAATCCACTGTATGGCTCGTTTGCTTTCAGCGGCGGCTATAGCGCCTGCCCGGCATCGGCTGGATCGAACTGCCCCAGCACCAGTGCCGTGGCGGATACGTACTGGGCCGACTTTCTCTTCGGAGCAAGCAAAACCTACTCGCTGGCGACGTACTACATCGCTCACGTCTACCAGGGCATGGACAGCGCCTACGCACAGGACGACTTGAAGGTCACCAACAACCTGACCCTGAATCTTGGACTGCGCTGGGAGTATGGTTCACCGTGGTGGGAGCGCGGCAACCACGTTTCCAACTTCAACCTGGGCACCGGAACCATGCTGACCCTGACTCCGGGTTACACGACAGCGCAGTCGCCCATGTGCGGCTCGGCGCCGTGTATTGCCCCCTTTAGCGGCAGCGGCGTCTACGGCAAAACGCTCGTCAACCCCGATCTCTCCGATTGGGCCCCACGTATCGGCTTTGCCTTTGCGCCTACCAACTCCATCGCGGTCCGCGGCGGTTACGGTACTGCTTATGCCCACTACTGGCGCGCCGGCTCGGGTAACAACCTCGCCATCAACGCCCCCTTTGCCCTCTACACCTCCGTGACCAACCCCAGCATGGCCGCTACGGGCCTGGGCAGCACTCCCGGCTACTTCAGGCTATCGCAGGGCTTCCAGACGGGGTTGGCGACCGTTTTCAGCGCCGGCACCGACAACATCGACTCGATTCCGCCGAACACCAAGGATGGATACGCGGAGAGCTGGTTCCTGAGCGTGCAAAAGACGCTGGCCAAGAACATCCTGCTCGACATTGCCTATGTGGGCAACCACGGCGTTCACCTGCAAGGCCTCGTCAATGCCAATCAGGGCAATCCGGCATTGCCGGTCACAACAGCGGGACAGTACGCGAACGTTCCCGCGGGCAAATGGCAACGTCCTTACATGGCCTGGGGCGGTTACCTTCTGAACAACTCGACTACCTATCCTACCTTCATCAATGGCGACATTACACAAGCGCTCAGCGAATTCCACTCCGGCTATAATGCGCTGCAAGCCCGCTACGAGCAGCAAATGGTGGGCGGGTTGACCTTGCTGAACTCGTTCACCTGGTCGCGCGCCCTGGATAATGCTTCGTCGACTCTCGATGCCAACACGCCCTGTCCGCAGAATGGCGACAACATCCAGGCCGACTACGGTCAGTCGGACTACAACCTGCCCATCGCCAACATCACCACGCTGGTGTACGAGCTGCCTGTGGGGCAAGGGAAGCAATTCCTGAACACCGCTAATGGACTGGTGAACGCAGTGCTGGGCGGATGGCAGATCAGCGGCGTCAACTTCATGCAGGCCGGTACGCCGTTCAACATCCAGTACACACCCAACGCCGCCAATCAGACTTCGCCCACGTTGAGCCAGAATTGGCGCGGATTCAACGCCTATCGGCCCAACCGGGTTCCGGGCACGCCCTACATCCAGAGGACGCATCTGGCAAATGGGCAGGTGCAGTACATCAACGCCTCGGCTCTCAATCTTCCCGAAACGTATACCACCGGTTCATCGCTTTTGGCTGGCGGCACGATTGCGAATCCGTTTGGCAGCCTGCCCAAGAACTACGGCCGCACGCCCGCGTTTCATGAGACTGACCTGGCCTTCAACAAGCACTTCAACACTCCCATCGAGCGCGTGAAGATCGAGTTCCGCTCCGAGTTCTACAACATCTTCAACCACACCAACCTGTATCTGCCCGGCGGAACAGGCGGCGGCACCGTTTCGGGGACTGACAACGGAACCTCGGCACCAACCAGCCTGGGCGGCGGCACCATCACCACCACCTTCTCGCCGCGCATCGTTCAGTTCGGGTTGAAAGTAACCTACTAACCCGCATCAAGCAGGCGTGCCGGTCACCGCAATCGTGGCCGGCATCTCATGCAGGTTCCCGGGTTCGCCCAATATAGCGCCCACTGAGAGACCAGAGTCTGGGCGGAAAAACAGCCATTCACCTTGATCGAAGGCGGCGTACCGGCTCGCGACGTAGCTCCGTGTGCGTCGCGTTGTGCCTCGCCTCAGATCGCGTTGTTTTCCGTCATCCGCCCGTTAGGAAAGGAAGTGAGACGCGTGATCGCAAGGCAGGAAATCCTCAGCCAACTGGGCGCTGCATCGCAGACGTGGGACGTGCTCGTCATCGGCGGCGGGGCCACTGGTTTGGGTACAGCGGTGGAAGCTGCCGCTCGCGGCTATCGCACGCTCCTTGTAGAGCGTTCTGACTTCGTCAAGGAAACTTCCAGCCGCAGCACCAAGCTCGTGCATGGCGGTGTGCGCTATCTCGAGCAAATGAACTTGACGCTGGTCCTCGACGCCCTGCGCGAACGCGGCCACATGTTGCGCAACGCGCCTCATCTGGTCCACGATCTTAGCTTTGTTGTGCCGGCTTACAGCTATTTTTCGCTTCCTTACTACGGATTGGGCCTCAAGGTTTACGAACGGCTGTCGGGGAAACTGTCGTTCGGCCACTCAGAATTGCTCTCCCGCGAAAGCACTCTGGAGAAATTGCCTGGAATAACGGGCGATCACCTTTGCGGCGGCATTCTGTATCACGACGGTCAGTTCGACGATGCCCGCTACGCTATCGCGCTGTTGCGCACCCTCCAGGATCATGGCGGAACCGCCATCAACTACGTTGAAGCCACGGGCCTGATCGAACGCGGCGGCAAAATTGTCGGCATCCAGGCCCGCGACCGCGAAGACGGCTCAGTCTTCGACGTGCAGGCCAAGGCAGTCATCAACGCATGTGGTGTTCACGCCGAGGAGATACTCGCGCTCGATGGCCGTCCGCGTGGCTCACTGCTGGTCATCAGCCAGGGCTCGCACTTCGTTCTCCCGCGTTCCTTCCTCCCTGGGAATACCGCGCTCATGATTCCCAAAACGGCAGACGGACGCGTCCTCTTCGCTATTCCCTGGCACGGCGCGCTCATCGTCGGAACCACTGACGTACCCATCAACTCCACTTCGCCAGAGCCGCGTGCACTCCCTGAAGAGAAGAAGTTCTTGCGCGACCACATCGCCCGCTACCTGGGCCGTGCGCCACGCCCGGAAGAGATCCTCAGCGTTTGGTCAGGTCTGCGGCCGTTAGTCCGCAAAGGCGGGATCAAGACTTCAAAACTATCTCGCGATCACACCATCCTGGTTTCCGCGTCCGGCCTCATTACGGTGACAGGCGGAAAGTGGACCACCTACCGCCGTATGGGCCAGGACACAATCGATCGCGCCACGCAAGTCGCAGCCCTCCCCAAACGTCCCTCTCCAACTTTGGAATTAAGGGTTCATGGCTGGACCCCCGACGCAACGACCGCGAATTCCACATGGGAGAGCGTTTATGGTTCCGATCTTCCTGCCCTTCGCGCACTTTCTGCCCAGGACTCGAGCCTGGATGCCTTGCTGCACCCACGCCTGCCCTTCCGGCTGCGCGAAGTTGTTTGGGCTGCGCGGTACGAAATGGCGCGTACGGTCGAAGATGTGCTCGCCCGCCGCACCCGCGCTCTGTTTCTCGATGCGCGCGCCGCCATCGATGCTGCACCCGCCGTCGCTGACCTGCTCGCGCGCGAGCTCCACCGCTGCGACGGCTGGAAGGCAGACGATCTGCGCAGTTTCCAGGAAACCGCCAAAGGTTATCTCTACGAGGAGTGAGTCGAGGGGCGTTCTGCTCGGCACCGCGCCACTCGGCTGCAGAGTCTTCCGCGTACATCCAGCCTGAGCCTGAGGCTGTTCCGGATTGCTGATCGTTGTTGACGATTTACCCCGCACGAGGCGCGATAGGGAACTACATGCAATTGAATCTTTCCTTCCTTCGGCCGGCGCCTCACATCCCAAGGGTCTCCAGGGAGCAAGCCCAGCGGCTCTATCCGAAGATGCGCTGGCAGATCATGGAATCGACATTCATCGGCTACGCAACGTTTTATTTCGTCAGGAACAATCTTCCCGTTGTCTCCCGGGAGATGGGCATTGCACTGCATTACAGCAAAGAACAAATGGGGAACATCCTCGCCGCGACAGCTATCTCCTATGGCGTAGGCAAGCTCTTTATGGGCGCGTGGTCCGATCGCAGCAATGCACGCTACTTCATGCCCCTCGGCTTGCTCGTCACTGCATTTTGCAACTTCGCTTTCGGCGCCGCCAGCAGTTACTCAATCCATCTTGCGCTATGGGCTTTGAACGGGCTGGCGCAAAGCATGGGCTGGGCTCCCTGTGGTCGTTCTATCGGCCACTGGTACAGCGTCAGCGAGCGTGGAACCAAGTTTGCGTTCTGGAATGTTGCGCAAAACGTCGGTGGCGGGCTCACCGGCCTTCTCGTCGCATACTGCACTTTCTTGTTCGGCTGGCGCTCTGCCTTTTATGTTCCAGGCGTTCTGGCGATCGTATGCGCTCTATACCTGCTCATCAGGCTCAGAGACACTCCGCAATCGGTCGGCCTGCCGCCGATCGAAGAGTGGCGCAACGACTATCCAGCGTCCGGCCGGAAAGATACAGAAAAAGGCTCTATAGCACTATTTGTGGGTGAAGCGGACGGTGGAAGGAGGCGCTCCGAGGAAAAGTCCCAAGGAGCGGGACTTTTCCACCTCGCTTGGAAATCCCGCAAGAGCTTCGGGATTTCCACTT
>Ga0224555_1000439_pt1 | contig 63187 bp, 64 predicted proteins | sample 714S23034metaG_FD_180687 | JGI IMG/M metagenome (GOLD analysis project Ga0224555, IMG submission 180687) | Peat soil microbial communities from Stordalen Mire, Sweden - 717 S2 30-34 | ecosystem: Environmental > Terrestrial > Soil > Wetlands > Peat | place: Sweden: Norrbotten County, Stordalen... | reverse complement strand
AGTCACTTCTTTATTCGAAATGGACGAGTGGATTGGTGCAGCTAGCGCTATTGGACTACCTCCTGTGCCCCGCTAAAGTAGAGGCTCGGTGCCCCAAATATTTTGCCTGCACACGGCCGATGTATAAATGTAGAAGAGCACTTCGGCGTGTTGGGCGAGCGCAGGAGAGGCTTGGTAGTTTTGGAGTTCTGGGAATTCTGGTCAATCTTTGTACGCGATTTGTACGGAAGATCTGGCAATCGTGGCATTGCTTGAATTGCGGGCATTCTCAGAATCAGTAAGTTGAGTGTTTTCAACACTGATGTCGGGTTCGACTCCCGCCGCCTCCACCATTTCATCATCCAATAAAATCCAACAACATCAGAAAGCCAGCGTAAATGCTGGCTTTTTCATTTTAGTAAATATCATCCGGCAAAGCCGGGGGTTCTCCCGGTTGGAATAGATTCCGAAGGCCTCTTCAGCCAGATTCGCCGCGCGATCAACATCTTCCGTGGAAGCGCAATAATAGACCGGATCAAGGCGTGCTCCTCTTAGGAGTACAGTAAACAACTCAGGAACGGGAGGTGGAGCGCGGCGTCTTCCGGCGGGCTGGCGGGGCGCTGCAAAAGGGGGCTGAATGCTTACCGGTAGTGTATCGTTTTCGGACAGGCTAATTACTTTTGAATCGTTACGCGTAATCTGGCGCCGCTCTAGATTTCTCATTAAGATCGGCATAGGTAGAAAGTACTTTATCCTTTCTAAGAAATTTTCTTCGGGGCTAAAGATTTTCCCAAGGAGCACGCCATGATGACCAATTGTGCTGTCGATGAAGATTTTGAGATCAGCCCACGGTTTCGCCAAAATGTCGAAGAGCGAATTGCGCGCCTGGAGAAGGACGCCGAGTTCGACGAAGCGCAGGTTGCCCAGTTGGTGGACGGCGACCACATCCGCAGGCAGATGCGGCTTGTGGCCATCCAACGGGCCGAAGCACTGCGCATGAGGCTCATCCTCGACCGCGTGGACACCCGCCTGCCCCGGCCGATGATCGCGCTCTGACGCCTCGCGCTTTATTAAAATAACTTAGAACAGCAAGGGCCGAGCCTCTTCTATGAAGCGCGGCCCTTGCCGCATCCAAAACAGTGAACAATGGTCAGTTTGCAGTTCAGATTTGACTTGAGTACATTTCAGTTCCTGGACAGAAGAGGCCGATGATTCCGGCTGCATAACTGCCGGAGTCTTCCGTTTGCCTTCGGCTGTTCAATGGCCACTGTTCTCTGTTCACTACCGGCAAAGGGATTCCGCATTGATCGGCCTCGCCCGCATCGAGAAAGGCATCGAAGAGGGTGGCATAGAGAGATTGGCGGCCGGCCAGCTTCCGATTGCGAGAGCGCAGGAAGCCGAAGCGGAAGTTCGAGCAAGGCTCAAGTTCGGCCAGGAAAGCGGGAGAAAAGAAGGTATGGTTCTCGGCTACGGCCATGACGATCAGCGTGCGCCAGCTCATGCGCAGCAGATCCTTGAGCACGGACGTGCCGTTCTCCAGCTTGTCCATGCGGCTCGCCACGTGCTGGCTGAAGTGGAGCAGTCGCGCGACCAGGCTATCCAGCGGCTCGCCCTGCGCGGCGGCGCGGGTGAAGAGCGTAAGCGATCCGCGCTCAAGATCCTCGCGCACGTCCTGCAAGTCGTCTCCCATTTGCAGCAGCACGCCCCACTCGAACGAGAATTGGCATTCCTCCGGGGTAAGCCAGGGCTGCGCCAGGCAAGCATCGGCGAGGACGGAACAGCCGCCCTTGGCGCAACTGATGCGCAACACTTCATCGGCCTCGCGGGAGCGATCGATGAGGCCCCCGTGGTTGAGTTGCGCGAGACTCCGCCCCTGAGCGCGATGGATCGCCAGCAGGCTCTCGTAGACCTGCGGGCAGCGTTGCCGCGGATACTGCTCTTCAATCATTTGCACCATCGCCCACACGGAGGCCTCACGCCGGCTGCCGGCGGCCATCCGCTGTCCGCTCAGGCGCAGGCGGAAGCGCTCATTGAAGCCGAGCTTCTCCGCGGTGGAGATCAATGGATCGTCGAGATAGTTATCGCTATAGGGGTAGAGCAAGCTGTAAGCCAGGATCGACGGAGTCAGTTCCATGGGCCGGCCAAGCAGCGCCTGCATTCCGCAGGCGATCCAGGCATTGCGGGCGGCCTGAATTGTGTCCTCCATGCTCATCTCCGGATCGAAGGCGCGTGTCCAGCGCGCCAGCTCCGTGCCCACCGGGAAAAAGCTGTTGGTGAGCAGTTCGATGGCCCCTGCTTCGAGGCCCAGCGCGGCGGCGGCAAAGCCGGGAAAGAGCGCGACGATGCGCTGCTGCGCCCTCTGCCGCTCGGCCGGGTTGCTCCGTGCCCGGCGCGCCTCGCGTTCCACGGCGCGCAGGCCCTGGTCGTAGGCCTTCTCGTGCGCGCGCTGCTCGTTCCGTGTGTGGCGCGGAAGCGCCGGCAGGGAGCGTGCCGCGCAGGCCTTCCATGCCGCGATGCTCTGCGCAGCCTGCGCCTCAACCCATGCCCAACTGAAGTGATCTTCCATCTGCAGGGGATGTACGAAAAGCGGCCACTAAGGGTTCCATCGCAATGGATGGCCGATGGAAATCTACAAGGAATCCCAATTCCAAAGCTCCGATCCACAGGCTGGTGGCTTGATAATACCGCTATGCCGTTCTGGGAAGGAGCGGTTTGCATGGAGCTGGATTACTTCGTCGTCGATGTTTTCACCGATACCGCGCTGGCCGGCAATCCGCTAGCCGTGGTGAGGAACATTTGTAGCCTGGCGACCGAACTGCGCATTTCCAAAATGGGTCTGAGCAATCCAGATCATCGAAGGTCACGGATGTGCGCGTGGCGGGCAGCACCGTTCTTGTAGCATCTGGACGGCTTTTCCTGCCGGTTTGCACACGCTTTCAACAGGCATTCATCGTTACAAGTGATGGTATGTGTTCAATCTAGCACTTTTACTCACGTTACTTCCGGATTTGAAGGAAAAAGTTTCGCTAAAAATTCCCCCTTCCCATCGGTTTCCATTCGCCGTACTCTTGGCTTTCGTTGAAGCATTTTGACCGGCTCATGAGCCGGATTATTTCCCTGGCATCAATCCATCATTGACCGGGGCGGAGACAGCCGCCTGAGCATCGAAAGCCGGTTGCCGCATTGCAGGTTCGCCGTGCCCGTCAGGGTTCTACGCGGCGCGCAAGTCAATCCGGCAGCAAGATGCATCAGGATGAGCTGGCTCGCTTCCGGTCACCGGTTTGAAGACACATTCGCCAGCCCGCCGCTGGAGCGGGCGAGGGTGAAGTGTTCCCATGCGCCCGAACAAATTACACCAAGGAGTTATCCCCTTACCATGCGGCCAAAAAAGATCATTCTCTGTGTTGACGACAACGAACAAGAGCTTTCCGTACTTAAGTTCATGCTGGCCACCAACGGATACCGTGTGGTTTCGGCCTGCAACGGGCAGGAGGCCATCGGCATCTTTGCCGAGACTCCTGTGGATTTGGTGCTGGCCGACCACGGCATGCCGCAGATGAACGGCTGCCAGTTGGTGGAGCGGCTCAAGCAGATTGCCTCTCATGTGCCCATGATCGTGCTGGGCGACCCGCAGAGGATGGCGGGCGAGATGCATGCCGCCGATGCCCTGCTGGCCAAGAAGAACTGCTCGCCTCAGGAACTGCTGGAGCGCATCAAGGTGATGAGCGCCCGCAAGCGAGGTCCCCGCAAAGGATCGCAGCGGCAGGCTCCCATGATGGAGCTGGCGCGGGCGTCGTGAGAGCAGGGAATAGGGAAAAGGGAATAGGGAATAGGACCTGGAAGAGCAGTCCTGCCAACCAGGCTGGGTGCCCCATTCTTTCCATGCTTTTGTTGGAAACGGTGGGATACGACGATTCGGGTCCAGCATCTACTCCCTATTCCCTACTCCCTATTCCCTATTCCCTGATCCCTGACCACTTGACTACAGCGCAAGCGGGTGGAATACTCGCCAACTATACCCGGTCTGCAGGATTTTTCTTACCTGGCAGCGGGGGGTTGGCTTCTTATGGATCTGATTGTGCTTCGTCTTCTTTTTGTGGCTCTTCTTGCCGGAGTCTGTTTTTTCCTTCATCCATTCGGCATGACAGGGTGGGTGAGTCCAGTTGTGGGCGCGGGCGCGGCCGGCGCGGTCATTGTCTTTGAGTTGCGGGTGCGGGCGCTCAGCCTGAAGCGGCTGATCGGCGCTGTCGCAGGCAGCATCCTCGGCATCCTGGGCGCGTCGCTGTTTTGCGTGGTGCTGCGCGGCGCTCTGGCGCCTGGAACCACCTCGTCCGTCCTCCAGATCTTCGACTTGCTGCTGATGACCTATGTGGGCCTGCTGGTGGGCGCCAGCAAGGGCGATCTGCTGAACCCGGCGGCGCTCGGCACGGTCTTCGCGGGCGAAAAGCTGACCCGCCGCAACGCAAAGGTGCTGGACACCAGCGTCATCATCGATGGCCGCATCGCCGACATCGCCGAGGCCGGCTTCATTGACGGCATGATGGTGGTGCCGGAGTTCGTGCTGCGCGAGTTGCAGTCGGTGGCCGACTCCACCGATAGTTCCAAACGCCAGCGCGGACGCCGCGGCCTGGACATGCTCCAGCGCATGCAATCCAACACCAGCATCCAGGTGCAGATCGTCTCCGACGACTTCCCCTCCATCCGCGAGGTGGACCTGAAGCTGCTCGAACTGGCCAAGAAGTGGGAGGCCAAGGTGGTCACCAACGACTTCAACCTGAACAAAGTGGCCCACCTGCACCACGTCGAGGTACTGAACATCAACGACCTGGCCAACGCCCTGCGGCCGGTGGTGCTGCCCGGCGAAAAGATGCAAGTGCTCATCCTCAAAGAGGGTAAGGAGTTCAACCAGGGCGTCGGCTACCTGGACGACGGAACGATGGTGGTGGTCGATCACGCTCGCAAGGTGATCGGCAAGTCGGTCGAGATCACCGTCACCAGCGTGCTGCAAACCGCCAGCGGCAAGATGATCTTCGGCAAGATGGAGGAGACCGTCCCGGAGCGGTGAGGCGAGAAAGCCGGGGCCGGTGGTGAGGTCGCACTGATTCCCACCCTTTCGCAAAAACGCGAAAGGATGGGGCGCTTGGCATCCACAATGCCGATAAACGGCCGTTATTCTGCCGATAAACGGCCGTTATTCTGCCGATAAACTGCCGATAAGATGCCGTGATCTATCCGCTGCGTCACTCTTTACAGGCCGGTTCCTGGGGCGTCTGCACTGACAACTGACCACTGACAACTGTTCTTCACCCCACCACGCTGGCCACCGCCGTCCATGGCCGCTGCTGGCTCTCCCCCACGCCGCGATAGGTCAGCTTGCCCAGCCAGGTGTTCAGCCCCTCGGCCAGGCCCGCGTCCTGACGGAGCGCCTCGCGCGCGCCCAGGTTGGCGATGCGCAGCAGATAGGGAAAGGTCGCGTTGGTCAGCGCCAGCGTCGAGGTGTGCGGCACCGCTCCGGGCATGTTGGTGACGCAGTAATGCACCACGCCATCCACCACAAAACTCGGATTGGAGTGTGAGGTTGGCCTGGCCGTCTCCACGCACCCGCCCTGGTCGATGGCCACGTCCACAATCACCGCGCCCTTCTTCATCCCGGCCACCATGGCGCGGGTTACGATCCGGGGCGCAGTTGCGCCGGGAATCAGCACGCCGCCGATCACCAGATCCGCCTCTTGCGTTGCGTGGGCCAGGTTATAGCTGTTCGAGGCCAGCGTGTAGACCCGCCCGCCGAAGATGTCATCCAGCTCGCGCAGCCGATTCAGATTTACGTCCACGATCGTTACCTTGGCGCCAAAGCCCAGAGCGACCTTGGCCGCGTTGGTACCCACTACGCCGCCGCCCAGGATGGTGACGTGGGCCGGCAGCACGCCCGGCACGCCGCCCAGCAGAATCCCGCGCCCGCCGCGCTCTTTTTCCAGGTACGCAGCCCCCACCTGCACGCTCATGCGCCCCGCCACTTCGCTCATCGGAGTCAGCAGCGGCAGTGTGCCCCGTCGGTCGCGAACGGTCTCATAGGCGATGCCGATCACCTTTGCTTCCAGCAGCTTGTCGGTCAGTTCCTGGAGCGGCGCCAGGTGCAGATAGGTCAACAGCACCAGCCCCTCGCGGAAGTACACGTACTCTTTCTCTATAGGCTCCTTGACCTTGACCACCGTCTCGGAACTGCTCCACACGGCTCCGGCCTCGCCCACAATCTCCGCGCCGGCTCTCTGATACTCCGCATCCGGAAAGCCCGATTGCGCGCCGGCCTGAGTCTCCACCAGCACGGTGTGCCCAGCCTCGCTCAGCGCCTTCACGCCCGCCGGGGTCACGCCTACCCGTGCTTCATTGTCCTTGATCTCCCTGGGAACGCCGATCTTCATTGCGGTTCCTCCTGTCTGGCTACAGTCCAGTTGGATGCAGGCCAGGGAAGACCGGTTCATCTAACTAGGAAAAAACTCGATGAACCTGGCCGCAAACTGTGCTTCAATGTTCTTAGTCCCAATGAACGGGATTGCGGACAGCCAGAAACAGGGGATGACTGATGATCGATGAGGATCCGAGATTTCCCAACCGCAAGAAACGTGAGCCCGATCCGTTGCCTCTCGGCAATCAGCTCGCGGACGCGAACCAGCAAGATCCCAACAGCGAGATCACAGAAGACGAAAATCTGCCTGTCAGCGGCTACCGTGTGATTGAATCGGCTGCGAAGACTCCCGCCGAAAAGCTCACCGAGCCGGTGCTGCCCCCTCCCATCGCCGCGCCCGCGGACGAGGCCCGCGAAACTCCCGCCAGTGAAACTCCCGCCAGTAAAACTCTTCTCTCGCGGCTGCCGCTCTCCGAGGTGTGGATTGAACGAATACAGCGATTCGCCCAAAACCCAACCCGGGTCTATGCCGCGGCGGGGGTGGGCCTTGGCATCTTGTTCGGCGTCGTCTTCGCGGTTGTCTTTTGGCATCTGAATCACGCGGAAGGGCGGTACGACTTAGGATCGTTCACCTCCAGCGCGGCCGGATTGAAGGGCCACTTATGGATCGAATGGGATAAGACGGTTGCCTATCGCCTGACAATCGAACCCAGCGATCCAGATTACAAGGCGGGCTTTGCTCATGCGGTGGTCCGTCCGCCGCGTCCTCTTTCCATCCAGATCCATATGCAGGACTATCAGGGCTTTGTCTTATGCACCAGGGAGATCGTCTTGAAATACGATGCCCGGAATGCGGAAGCTCTGGCCGCATCCACTCCGGATTCGCAGGCATTGAAGACGGATGCCTTCAATCTCCCCGCGGACCAGCCGGCGCAAACCATCGATTTTGCACAATTGGATGCTCAGGAGGCTGCGCGGGAGCGCGATCATGAGATCTTCCAGAATCAGATCGGGCCGGATGGGCAGATCACGGCCATCAACGCTCACGGCGAAATCCCCTGCTCGAAGACAGCCTATGAAAAGACGACGAACTGGAGTTTTACGCCAGAATTTCCCTCTCTTGCCGAGCAGGATCAATGGCTGAAGCGCCAGCGGGAGTTGCAGGCCGCAGCGGCGCATCCATCTCCTCCGGCGTCTGCCGCACATGCCGCCCGCAAGAAGAAAGCCGCGATCCCGCTCTTGCCCTTTGCCGTCGAAGGAGACGATGCTATCGTCGACTTTGACGTCTCTCAGGGAGTCATCGCCACCCGCGGGCGAAAAACCTTCTTCATCGACAAAGCCGTCGGAGCCGCCGCTGACCCCGCATGGCAGGACTATCCCGTAAGCATTCATTACCGCTGCGACCAGAGTACAAATTGCATACTCACGCACTCCGGCCTGGGCGGTTTGCGCGCGAGGCTGAAGAGATAGGCCGGGCCGAATCAATGAGGTAGGATATCAGAATTTCTTTGGCCACTGTCTGGAACCGTGATAGACCCGGAGAATGCGAACCCGGCCTGAAACAATTTGATAAACAAGGATGTAAGGCGTTCTGCCCACAACCCGTTCACGGGTTCCGGGGACGCGCCCGCTGCGACCGCTGCGCGGAAACTCGGTGAGGAGTTCGGCAGCTTTCAGAATCCGGTCGGCTACCGCTTCCGCCGATTGAACGCTGTCTTCGGCGATAAACGCGATCAACTCCCGCAGGTCGCGTCTTGCGCGGCGCTCCCAAGTCAATTTCATGCGCTGGCTTTCAGTCTCTGCGATTCTCGCGCGGTGCGCAAAAGAGCTGCAATTTCCTTGACAACCACTTCATGCGGAACATCGGGAGAAGTGTCAGCAAGCGCCTCTTCCACACCGGCGCGGAACCACTCGTCGTAGCCTGGCTCCGGCTCGCCCACATCCTTCTGCCAAGCGGCAAACCGTTCCTCTTCGGCCGAATCGTCACCCTCATGTAGAAGGTTTTGGACGAGCCAGTCCAATTCGCCGGGAGGCAATTGGCGGGCTTCTTCGAGAATTTCTGCGGCGCTGCGGCTCATGGAAAGATTGTAGCGCGGAACCGGTTGCAAAACTAGCGCACCAAAGTTCATCGGCGAGACCCGCTTCGGCAGGCTTAAAGCAGTCTCCGCGACGCCTTCACCCGGCAAGCGTTTACCGCATTGGGAAGGTACTTTGCGCCGGTTTTGACGGTTTCGCAGCGGTCTTGGCCCGTTGGCCGTACAATAAGCCTTGAGGTACAACCGGTCCACTCATGTCATCCAACGGTTATCCATCGCGCTCCACGCGGTCGCACGGCATCCGCTCGCTGTTCAGCATGTTCTCCAGCGACCTGGCCATTGATCTAGGCACCGCCAACACCCTGGTCTTCGCGGCCGGCAAGGGCATTGTTGTCAATGAGCCCTCCATCGTCGCCATCAACAAGAACACCGGTGAGGTGGAAGCCGTGGGCAAGGAGGCCAAGGAGATGCTGGGCCGCACCCCCGGCAACATCGTGGCCATCAAGCCCATGAAGGACGGCGTCATCGCTGACTTCAAAGTTACCGAAAAGATGCTCAACTACTTCATTCAGAAGGCCCACAACCGCAAGATGCTGGTCCATCCGCGCATCGTTATTGGCGTGCCTTCGGAGATTACCCAGGTGGAAAAGCGCGCCGTCGAGGACTCCGCCTACCGCGCCAAGGCCAGCGAGGTTTATCTGGTCGAGCAGGCGATGGTGGCGGCCATCGGCGCAGGCCTGCCGATCACCGAGCCGGGCGGCAACATGGTGGTGGACATCGGCGGCGGCACGACGGACATCGCGGTCATCTCGCTCTCCGGCATCGTCTACTCGCGCTCGGTGCGCATGGCCGGCAACCAGATGGATGAGGCCATTACCAACTACCTCAAGCGCAAGTACAACCTGCTGATCGGCGAGCGGACCGCCGAAGCTATCAAGATCCAGCTCGGCTCGGCATTCCCGCTGGACAAGCCGATGACCATGGAGATCAAGGGACGCAACCTGATCGAGGGCGTTCCCAAGAGCATTACCATCGACGACAGCGAGATCCGCGAGGCGCTGGGCGAGTGCATCGCGGTCATCATGAACGCCATCCGCGTGGCGTTGGAGCGCACCCCGCCGGAGCTCTCGGCCGACATCAGCGACCGCGGCATCGTGCTGACCGGCGGCGGCGCGCTGATCAAGAATCTGGACAAGCGCATCCGCGAGGAGACCGGGCTGCCCGTCTCGGTGGCCGACGATCCGCTGGCCTCGGTGGTGCTGGGCACCGGCAAGATGCTCTCCGATTTCCGCCTGCTGCGCAAGATCAAGATCGACTAAGCACCTGCGGTGCGGCCAATCGCTCGCTATCCGCTCGCAGATGTGCGTAGCTTTCCCGGTTCTCAGAAACGTGACTTGGGTGCGCCCAACTTGGATTCTGCTAGCCGAACTGCCAGTTTAGCGCGATAATCAGTGCATGGCGACTCTGCCCATCTACGAAGCCCCCCAGACGGAGTTTGTATCCGTGCGCGAGTACCTCACTACGAGCTACCGCCCCGACTGCGACTATGTGGACGGGCGGATCGAGGAGCGCAATGTGGGCGAGTACGATCAAAGCTATCTGCAAACGATGCTGGCGCATCTGTTCATGAATCACCAGGAAGAGTGGGGAGTACGCCCGCTTACCGATGTGCGCGTACAGGTAATGGCCACCCGTTTTCGCGTTCCCGATCTTACCGTGATCCGCGCCGGAACTCCGCGGGAACGGATTCTTACCCATCCGCCGCTTCTGGTCATTGAAATCCTCTCGCCGGAGGACCGGCTCAGCCGCATGACCGAGCGAACGGATGAGTATCTTGATTTTGGCATCGAGAACATCTGGATCATCGATCCCGCGCGCCGCCTCGCCTATCGCGTGACCAGGGCGGGATTCGAATTAGCCCCGGCCGGCGAGATCACCGTGCCGGAGACGCCGATCCGCGTGGTGCTGAGTGAGCTATTTGCGGAGCTGGACCGGGCGTGACCACCTGCGGTGGGGCTAATCGCTCGCTGTTCGCTCGCAGTAGGTTCATGGCTTCCCAGGTCTGAAAATCCAGACATGGAATTCCCTCATGCAGTGGTGAGTTAGATTTCCGGTATCCGTCCCCACCGCGAAAGAGAATTCAATCAAGCGGCAGTTCAAAGTTCCTCGTCTTGGATGGGTTTGATCTTGGAGCCTGTTTGAATGTGGCGTCTTTCCTCGCGTCCTCTGGGGGATAGTCGATCCCCTTGCCGCTGAGCAGATCTGAAACTGTGATCAATTGCATTCGCGGATAGCGCTTGCCGGAGGGTGCCTGGTAAAAATCTGCCGACGCGGCCTCGGCTCGCATCTTCTGTGTCGGCGCTTCCATGCTGATCAGAACTCCAATTTCGGCTTTCTCTCTCTCTAGGACGCCTCGAAGATCGCGTACATAATTGGCGTGCATGGCTCCAGCCTTCACGGACAAAATGATTTGCCTTGTGCTCTTTGGTTCGTCATGGAAGTATATCCGCCCATCGACCCCTTTGTCCGCGCCTTTCTTACCTTCGGCAGGACGAGCGCCAACGAGTCCAAGCGCCCACCATTGGAACTGGTAGGGGTTTTCGCGCGCCAGGTTTTCAGCATCAGGCACGGAAACCGGCTCACCGATAATCTCGTATGTTTTCTTGATTTGAGGCCCAAAAGTATCATAAAGGCGATGGCGGATCAGCGTGATGGCCAGGTGTGTGATGTCAATCCCTATCCACTTGCGGTCCAGGTTCTGCGCGGCGGTGAGCGTCGTTCCGCATCCGCAGAAAGGGTCCAGTACAATGTCTCCGGGCTTGGATGAGGCTTGAATGACAAGCTCCAGCAATGCAAGCGGCTTCTGCGTCGGATAGCCAAGCTTTTCTGCCGCGGCCGCCGGTAGCAAGTTGATACTCCACACATCGGGACGGAATCCACCCTCGGAATCCTCGTCTGTCGTAATTTTTCGTGTTCTTTCTTCATCTGCAAAGTCCTGCCTCTTTCCGCCAAATCGCCGCAACGTGGAAGGGGAAAGCGGAACGCGCAAGATATTGAAGGTGTGCTGCGGCTCTTTGGAATAAAACAACAGCACATCGTGATTCCGTAGAAAGTGATTTGTGCTTTTGCTCCACTTGCGATACCACCAGATCACTTCGTTTTGGAAGTTCTGAGGCTTGAATACCGCGTCCATCAATATTTTTAAATAATGGCTGGCAGTAGGGTCGCAGTGAAGATAAATGGAGCCGGACGGCTTCATCACACGCCGCATTTCAATAAGCCGCGGAGCCATCATGGAGAGGTACGCCAGCATATCATTCTCCCCAAGAAACTTGCGGAAGGCTTGCATGGCTTGAGAGACGGCTCCGCCAGCCTCAACAACCTCCTGGTATGATTCAGCGGAAACATGATCCCATTTCCATGTATCTGCGAATGCCTTGATTTGTGCTTGGGAGCGAGTGCCGTCACGTTCGGCAAAAAGCACGTTGTAGTCTTGATTGCTATTGAACGGAGGATCGAGGTAAACGAGATCAACGCTTTCGTCCTTGATGTATCGACGCAAAACGTCCAGATTGTCGCCGTAGTACAAGCTGTTCATTTAGTCATCTTAATTCCAAACCCTCTTCAAGAACACAACAATAATAACCATGCTCAGCTTCCACGGCTGCGGACGGATTGTCGAAACCAATGTATGTGTAAATCTCGATCAGATCTTCCCGCGCTTGCCGGGTCCAGACAAGATCAACGGACAAGGGCTTGATCCTCAGCGAGAATCGCCAATCGCTGCCGCGCCTCTTGCCGCGCCGCTTCAAAGTCGACCGGCGTGGCGGCGCTTGTTTTTCCCTGGTCCCACAGTTGGCGCAGGCGTTTAAGGTCTTCCTGACGCAACTCGCGCTTGAACTGCCAATCGCGGATCGCCTCGCGGACGATTTCACTTGAGGTGGCGTATTCGCCGGTTGCGATGGCGGCTTTGAGTGCGCCGATCTGCTCCCCGGTCAGGGCGACACTGACTTTTTGAACGTCCGGCAAGAGACGCCTCCATCCTCACTGGAGCAAATCTTACTACTTTTTGCCCGACTATAGCAAATATACTCATCGGCGGTCTATTTCGCCGCCCGCAGCGCCGTCAGCATCTCGCGGCGCAGGATGGCGTTGATGCGCGATTGATACCCCTTGCCCTGCGACTTGAGCCACGCCAGCACATCGGCATCCACGCGCGCCGTTACCTGCCGCTTCACCGGACGATAAAAATTACCGCGCACGGCTGTCTTCCACTGCTCCTCGGTCAACTCGGGAATATCGCTGAAGTCGATCTCGCTGTCAGGCCGCGCCGCCAGCGCCTCCAGCTTTGCCAACCGCTCCTCCGTCATGGGCGGCAGCGTGTCCAGCGTATAACTAACGATTTTCGTACTCATAAATTTTTTGCTCCTTTCGCGATGCGTATCGTGCCGAGATGATGCGGATTACCTCAATGGTTGCGCCATGCGCATCTTCTTCTCGAACGGTGTGCGCCACCATCATGAGCAACCGGTTGCCGACCTTGCCAAACGTCTGCCAGCGCTGCTCTCCGTTTTCAATGCGGTCCTTCAAGGACACGAAGAGTGGATCCCGGAACACCTCGGAGGCGTCTTCAAAGCTGACGCCGTGCTTGCGCTGATTGGAGAGGTTCTTGGCCGCATCCCATTCAAAACGGATTCCGCACACTACAATAGTATAATTACAAAAACGCAATTACACAACGAGAAACCACTCTGGCTCAATAGAGCGGGCTGGGAATGAGAGGTAGACTCGGTCGGATCTCGGAAAGCACGGGGTGCAATCCTCTTCGATGGCCGCCGGTATACTGGTAATGCTCTTGCTTTCTGACGAGTTCCCGCCTGCCTGAGCTTTCGCCATGGATTCGTTCCTCCACCGCTATCGGAATCTCCTGGTGCTGCTGGCCCTCCTGCTGGCGCAGATCATCGGGCTGGCCGTGCAGGTGCACCGCACCGAGAGCGGGCGCAACACGCTCGATCCGGAGGACATGTCCGGTGTGCGGCTAATCCGGTTGTGGGCCGATGCGGTGGTCGCGCCCCCGGAGCAGCTCTCCCATGCCGCCAAACTGGGCGCGAAGGGCCTGTGGCAAAACTACCTCGACCTGAGAAGCATCCGCGCACAAAACCAGCAGTTGCAGAAGACCATCGACCGGCTGCGCCTGGAACAGGCCTCTCTGCTGGAAGACGCCAAGCAGGGCGAGCGCTTGCAGGCGCTTGTGGACTTTCAGCAGAAGTACATTTACAAGACGCTGGCGGCTCAGGCCATCGGCTCCAGCGGCAGCGATTCCTCGCGGGTCTTCTATATCGACAAGGGTTCGGCGGAGGGCCTGGATCGCGACATGGCGGTGCTGACCGCCGACGGCATCGTGGGTAAGGTGCGCGAGGTCTTTCCCCATTCGGCGCAGGTGCTGGCCATCAACGACGAGACCAGCGGCGCGGGTGTGATTCTGGAGACGACGCGAATTCGCGGCATCCTGCGCGGTAACGCCAGCGGCCGGCTGCAGATTGTGGGCATTCTTAAAGACGATCGCATCAAGCCGGGAGAAAAGGTGCTCACCGCGGGTGGCGACCTGATCTTCCCACGCGGGCTGCCGGTGGGCGTCGTGGAGAAGGTGGTTCCCGACCCTGACCGCGACTCGTTCATTGACGTGATCGTGACGCCGGCGGCCCATCTGGACCGGCTGGATGAGGTGCTGGTGATTACCTCCACCGAGCCGCGCTTCTCCGCCGAGCAGCAGCAGGACATGGCCACCAGCGAGACGCTCAAAGGCGCGGAGGCGGATGCCATCAAGCAGCAGCAAAAGGCCTCGCAGATCATGGCCGAGCGGCTGCCCGGACTCACCGATCCCAATGCGCCGGCGGCGAATCCCGCGGCGCCCGGCCAGACGGCTCAGCCCGGACAAACTCCGTCCGCTCCCGCCGAAGCGCCGGTACCCAAGCTGCTGCCCGCGCGCCATCCTGACCGCTTTACGCCGGGGGCAACGCCGTCTACTGGCGAGGAAACGCCCGCGCCTGCCGGTCTGGAGAACAAGCCCGATAAGCCAACCCAACACCCGTCTGGCCAACCAGGGAGGAATCCAAAGCCATGAGTGCCCTGAGCGCCGACTATCGCCACGATCTGGGGATTCACCACTATCCAGTGCTGATCTATGCAATGACGCCGCTGGCGGCGCTGGTGCTGCAAGCCTTGCTGCCGCGCTTTCTGCACGGCTACGCCTGGTTCGACCTGCCGCTGGTGGTCACGGTTTACTTTGCCCTGGTGCGGCGCGATCCCATCCAGGGAATGCTGATGGGCGGGAGCCTGGGTATCTTCGAGGACGCGCTGACCCACCACGCCATCGGCGTCAACGGCATTGCCAAGACGGTGGCCGGCTTTCTGGCTGGCTCGGTCGGCGTGCGCATCGACGTTGAGAACCACACCATTCGCCTGATGCTCACCTTTCTGCTTTCGCTATTGTGCAGCGCGATTTACGTCTTCATCTACCGCATCCTGCTGGGCCTGGAGTTGGAGTGGAGCTGGCTGGCGGAGCTGATGAAGGCTGTGGGTAATTCGGCAATTGCCGCCGTACTTTTCCCGCTACTCGACCGGACGCAGATCAAGGAGTAGCAGGGACCAGGAGAGTGTGAGAAAAATGCTGACGACGCTACGCGAAAAGTGCAGCCTGTCGAGTGCCGTTATGCCGCCTCACATTCACCAAGCTGAGAGAGCCCTCGGATGCTTCTGCAATTTCATTGAGGTATGGAATAAGCGCAAAACCGATGACTTGTGCTAGACGTGGTGGGACGGCGTTCCCAATCTGCCACATCGCCTTTTTCATTGTCCCCTCGAAGATGAAATCATCTGGAAAAGTCTGTAGCCGGGCCATCTCCCGCGCTGAAATCACACGGTTCAGATGCGGATGAATATGTGTACCGCCATGATTTTCCTTAATCGTCATGGACGGTAATCCAGGATACTGCCGCTTGAAGGCATCAAAGAACGTTTCGTAGAGCGAACCGCCTGGAGGAACCTTGGCAATTCTTTCCATATATTGTTTCGAATGGCGGGTCCACTCATGATTGATGGCTTTGATTGGCGTGGATGGAGGTAGGTCAGAGATTGCCGATTCAATCGGTCGATACTGATCTGGCGTCAACTGTGGTTTTGGATAAGGATTGTCCAAGCCAAACCGATTTGCAACAAAGATCGCCCTGGGCCGAAATTGGGGCACACCATAGTCCGCGCTTTCCAGCACGGTTACCGACATATTGGGATAGCCGATCTCTTCAAATGCTTCAATGATGGCAGACCGCACCGCGCCGCCTTTCATTGTGAGGATTCCCGGCACATTTTCCATGACAACGTACCAAGGGCGAATCTCCGCCACAACCCGGATAAACTCTCGAAAAAGTATGTTTCTAACGTCATTAGGGTCGCGCTTACCTGCAACCGAAAATCCTTGACAGGGAGGGCCACCGCTGACCAGATGAATCTCACCCTGTTCCTCAAGATTCAGCAACTTACCCGGATGATAATTTTTAATATCTCCGCAATAATGTATGCAAGACGGAAAGTTCCGCAGATGAGTAGCAGAGGCAATCGGGCTGATTTCAACGCTGGCCACCGGCTGGAAACTGGCCATTGACAATCCCTTGGTGATTCCGCCGGCGCCACAGAAAAGATCGATGAAGCGATAGGTCTGGCTCGGCGTTGACGATTCGTTCACATCAACAAAGACCTTGAATTCGTCGTCGAAATCCGCCTGTGAATCCCGTTTCAGCCGTTCGTATCGTCCAATCTTGGGCCGTTTTGCCTTCAGGGAAGGTTCGGCTGTTACGGCTTCGGGAAAAAGGGTTTCAAGCATAGAAATCAGTATACCGGATGTGACACATAGTCTTCAAGAAGGGATAACGCTCGTTCGCTTGATAAGAGATTTACGCCATTTTTCAAGATCGTACCAGCCGCAGCCAGCGCAGCCCTTTTCTGCTGCCTTGCCACGCCGGGGCACATCGTCTGGCCAACGTGCATTCCCTTCATAAAAAAACTTGATCCCCAACGGAAAGCCACGGTCTCCGCTCTTATTGCAGGCACGGCAGGCCTCACGCTTCTGTTGGTTCCGTTGGTTGTTTATAAGTTGGAAATCTCTTTTGATATCTTGATCTGTAATATCTTCGAGTGATGATCGTTTGGTATTGTGATCCCATCGAATTTCAGAAAACTTGTGGTCTGGAAGCAAAGAATCTGAATTTATCTTTCTCCCCTCGAATGCATCATAACGTTTGAGGACTTTGATAATACGGTCCCTAAGCTCAGGCGACCAAGTCTCATATCCGTGAACGCCCAAGCGTGGTATGGGGAGCAATTGGAGGTGAGTTGTCTTCTTACCGCAACTCCTTGTGCATCGGACCGTCTTGGTGGCAAGCGTGTATCCGTACTCTTTAATATCTTGCGTTCGGCGCGCAGGATTATCGTTCTTGGGCAGTTCACAGCTCCGGCATTTCCATTTGAAATCACGCTGCAAAATGTCGAAAAATGGACGAGTAATAAGCGCCTTCGGTTTTCCATCCCAAAACGCTTTTTGATCCATCTTCCAAGTTCCCCATTTGTCTGGATTACAGGCTTTATAAGCAAACGGAAGATACTCACGAATTTCATCTTTAGTTGCCAAGTCAAGACCGGTACGGCGGTATTCTATAGGAAGGCCAAACTCAAATGCGTCCATCGGATATTTGAAGGTTACATCCAGATACTTCTCACTGGCCTTGCTGTGAGACCAGAAAGAATGAACGGCAATCTGTGCGGTGTTCAATGCACTGAGGTCAAAATCGAGCTTATAAGCCATTCTTGGCCTCTTTCTCAAGTCCTTGCAGAAGCTCCGAGGCCGTAGTCTTCAATCCCTCCGCGAGGATTGCAATAACCGTCAGGGTTGGGTTCCTCCGCCCGCGCTCAATACCGGAGACATAGGTTCTGTCGAGGCCGGTTTCAAAGGCCAGACCCTCTTGGGTTAGGCCAATCTCTGTACGGCGAATACGAACGAGCCGTCCAAATCCATTGCGAAATGCAAGTTTTTTGTCCACGAGTAACGATTGCACGCGAACTTGGTCGATGAGTCTACGGACTATGAGTCAACACGCTCGGAGATCTTCGCCTTTCAAAGAAGCCCCGCTAAGGACCGTGCCTGAAAATCGCTGTATTCTAGGCATAGACAATGTATTCCAGCAGCGGCAGTCGCGGCGAAAAGCTCTCCCCCCTCAAGTTGACGGTGGTGCAGTACGGCATTCTGTTCATGATGCTGGCACTGGCGGCCGGACTGTGGCGGCTACAGGTGCTGCGGGTGGACGATTACCGCCTGCAGGCCGAGCAGAACCGCATCCGCAAGGAGCCGGTGATGGCCGCGCGCGGCAAGCTCTTTGATCGCGAAGACCGGCTGATCGTCGACAACTACCCGTCGGTCTCCTGCTACCTGGTCCGCGAGCAGAGCCGCAATGTGGACGATGACCTGCCGCTGATTGCGCGCGGGTTGGACCTGGACCTGGAGCTGTTGCGCGCCACGCTGCGCCGCTATCGCACCCGCCCGGTCTACGAGCCGATTCCCATCAAGCAAGAGGTCACAGCCGACGAGCAGGCCTTCATCGAGGCGCATCGCAACGAACTGCCCGAGTTGGAGACGATCGACGTGGAGCGCCGGCTTTATCCTCGCGACGGCTTTGCGGCCCACCTGATCGGCTACGTGGGCGAGGTGAGCGAGGAGGATCTGAACAACCCGCGCTATGCGTCCTACGAACCGGGCGACGTGGTGGGCAAGGCCGGCGTTGAGGAGACCTATGACCAACTGCTGCGTGGCGAGGACGGCTCGCGCGACGTGGTGGTGGACAGTCATGGGCGCGAGGTGGGCTACCTGCGCACCCAGCACGCCATCCCCGGCCAGGACCTGAAGCTGACCATCGACATTGACCTGCAGCGCACCGCGGAATTGGCGCTGGGCGACGCCAACGGCGCCGTGGTGGCCATGGACCCCCGCAACGGCGAGATTCTCGCCCTGGTTTCCCATCCCAGCTACGACCCCAACGCCTTTGCCGTGCGCATCAACCGCGCCGACTGGAACCAACTCATCACCAATCCCAACCATCCGCTGATGAACAAGGCCATTCAGGACCAGCTTGCTCCGGGATCGACCTTCAAAATCATCATGTCCGCGGCCGGCCTGCAGGAGGGCGTGGCCCAGGATATGCGCGTGAATTGCGTCGGCGGCGGCACATTCTACGGGCGCTTCTTCCACTGCGATCATCACCATGGCGTGCTGAATATCAGCCAGGCCATTCCGCTCTCCTGCGACACGTTTTTCTACACACTGGCGCAAAAACTCGGTATCGACACCATCGCCAAATACGCAACCGCATTCGGCCTGGGCTCGAAGACCGGCATCGACCTGCCCAACGAGATGGCCGGAGTGATGCCCTCGACGCAGTGGGAGATGAAGAACTTCCACCAGCGGTATTACCCCGGCAACACGATTTCCGTCGGCATCGGCCAGGGTGAGACGCAGGTTACGCCTCTGCAATTGGCGCGGGCTTTGGGCGGCATCGCGTCCAACGGCCATCTGGTCCGTCCTCATGTGGTGAACACCGACCAGCTTCCAGCCGAGTTCCGCCAGGCCATCGAGGACAGCTTTCCCGGCTCGGGAGACAAAACCGTGCCTCTCAATCCCGACACCTGGATGATCATCACCGACGGAATGGCTGCCGCCACCACCACCGGCACGGCGGCCGCTTCTCACATTGAAGGCGTCGACTTTGCCGGCAAAACGGGCACCGCCCAGGTCGTCGGCGGCGGCGATACCCACACCAAGGGCGGAGCAAAAACCCCGAATTCCTGGTTCGTGGGCATGGTTCCCAGGCGCAATCCTGAGATCGTGATTGCCGTGTTGCAGGAGCATGGCGACTGGGGCTCACTCTCGGCGAAGATTGCGGTCCAGATCATCACCACCTATGTGAATAAAAAACGAATGCTTGACCATAACGTACTGAACCAGGCCACCCTCGACAAGCCGGTCGAAGTGGGCGCTGTCTGGTCAGAGCCCGCGCCCTCCGGCCGCAAGCGTTCCGCGGCTTCCAGGCAGGATTCTATCCTTCATGCAGGCCACTTCATGGTCGACCCCAAACCGCTGACCAGCAACCTTGCCAGCGCGCAGCCTCGCTTGCCGGCCTGGCTGCTGGCCATGCCGCTGCGCTTCAAAGAGGACCAACCCTGATGCGCCGCTTCCTAAGCTTTCGCGACTTCGACTGGGCGCTGCTCAGCATGGTGCTGGCGATCTGCACGATCTCCGTCTTCGAGATTTACTCGGCTACGCTGCACACCAAGTACGCCGATCTCCATGCTCACACCAAGCAGTTGTTCTGGATCACGGGCGGTCTGGTGGCCATGTTCCTCTTCTCAAAAATCGACTATCACCGCCTGCTGGACTGGATTCCCTGGGCCTACGGGGCCAGCCTGCTGGCGCTGGTGGCTGTGAAGCTGGTGGGACACAAGGTGCTGGGCGCAAAACGCTGGATCAGTATCGGCCCCATGCACTTTCAGCCCTCCGAGTGGGTCAAGCTGATTCTGATACTCATTGTGGCCCGCTACTTTGCCAATCTGGGCGGGCGCTCGCTCACCTGGAAGGAGATATTCAAGGCCCTTGTGCTGGTCGGAATTCCCATGGCGCTAGTGCTCATTCAGCCCGACCTGGGAACCGCGCTTACCTACACGCCCATCCTTGTTGCCGGCCTCTTTCTCGGCGGCATCAATCTCCGCCAGGCCCTGATTCTCGTGACCTGCGCGGTCGTTCTGGTGGCTGGCGTCTGGACCAGCGGCAAGATCCTCAAGCCCTTTCAAAAGGCTCGCCTCACCAGCTTCATCAATCCCGATAACGACCCCAAGGGCACCGGCTATCAACTCAAACAGTCGCTCATCGCCGTCGGCTCCGGCGGCGTCTGGGGCAAGGGCGCGGCCAAGGGAACCCAGACCCAGGGCGACTTCCTCCCCATTCCCCATGCGGACTTTATCTTTGCCGCTTTTGGCGAAGAACACGGATTTGTCGGCGCAATTTTCGTGCTGCTGCTATACTTTTTCATATTGATGCGTTTGATTCAGAACGCTCAAACAGCCGCGGACCTGTCCGGCTCCCTGATTATCATGGGGGTGGTGGCTGTGTTGACTTTTCAGATTGCGGTCAACGTGGGCATGGTCATCGGGTTTATGCCCGTCACCGGAATCCCTTTGCCGTTAATGAGTTACGGTGGATCTTCGGTGTTGTTTACGTTCCTGGCGCTGGGCGTGGCGATGAATGTCCGCATGCGCCGGTTCGTCAACTGACGGACTCGCAGCCTCACCTCTTGTGTCCCCCGGAACAGTCCGGCCCGCAAGAGCACGATTTTTCAGGTATTTCGCCGGCCAGGTCCAGATGGATCGCGCGCCCGGCAGGATTGGGTTCATGAGCACGCAGAGACGGGAAATCCGTTGGCGGCATATACGTTGCGCGGGACGATGGGGACAGACTTTCCTCTGCCCCCTAGCGCAACGCGCCAGTGCAATCGCCAGCGGTGGAACGGCTCCGCCGGGTTTTCCGGCATGGTTCGCCACAAACTCTCTGCAATCGGGTTTCCGTATCGTACAGCTTGATCGGCTTGTACAGCTTTTGTTTGTTCAGCTTGTCCAGCTTGTTCAGCTTGTCCTCTTAGTCCGGCTCGTCCTTCGCCATGGCTCTCCGCCCTTCGGGGACGGTCCTGGCGCGACAGCCGGAAGACCAGCGAATCACGGTTTCTCCCTCCCGCACATCCCCTTCCCTTCCGGCCTCGCGTGTTTCCATCCAACCTTGCCGTGGGTCCCAGCAGGCAGACGCCGCTGGGCGGAAAGGTACGATGGCAAAGGAAATTTGTATCTCCAGCACGCCGCATGAGACGCGGCTGGCAATCCTTGAAGACGATCAACTCGCGGAAATCTATTACGAACGCGAAAACGAGTACACCCTCGCCGGCTCCATTTACAACGGCCGCGTCACCCGCGTCCTGCCCGGCATGCAGTCCGCCTTTGTGGACGTGGGCCTGGAGCGCGACGCCTTCCTCTATGTAACCGACTTCATGGAGCTGGAAGACGCGGAAGAGACCGACGAGCTGGAAAAAGCCGCGGCCAGCGGCGCCAACCAGCCTCCGCGCGAGGTCCGGCACACCGCCGCACCAGAGACGCGCAACGCGCGCCCCGTCCAGAAGCCTGATCAGAAACAGGAACAGCGTCCGGCCCAGGAACGTCCGGCCCAGGAACGTCCGGCCCAGGAACGTCCGGCCCAGGAACGTCCGGCCCAGGAACGTCCGGCCCAGGAACGTCCGGCCCCTGAAAAACGCCAATTGACGGTTGAGGCCCTCCCTGAGGCCGAGTTCACATCCCTGCCCGCTTCCGGCTCCGTGTCCTTCTCCGAGCAGGCAGACGGCAGTGAACAGGATTCCGGCGAGCCGGGCGCCAAGCGCTGGCGTGGACGCCGCCGCCGCCGTGGTGGCCGTGGCGTTGCGGATACGCGCGAGAGCCAGACCGTGACCGGCGCGCCTTCGACGGCCTACATTGAGGAGATCGCCGAGACCGAGCAGGAGGTTGCGCCGCAGATTCACGCCGGCGCTGGAACACCAGCGGACAGGTCTTCGTCACCGGTATGGTCTGCCGAGCCGGCGCGCCGTTCCGAGCGCGCCCCAGCTTCCGCCCCAGTCCCGTTTGTCATGCCCGGCGAGTCGCTTTCGAAGTACGGCGGCGCTCCAGCGGAAGATGCGCACCAGCCCGCAGTCGCGCCAGCCGCGCCCGTCTCGCCGCGCAGCTCCTTCAAGCCTCCGACGCTGATTGAGTCGCCCATCCAGTGGGATGGCAGCGGCCTGCTTCCTGGCGAGTCGCTCTCCAGGCATCGCAATCGCCCAGTCGAGCCTGCCGTGCATCAGGAGGCCGAGCCAGCCGCGGAAGCCCAATCCGAGCCGCAGGGTGTAGTTCCCGATGCGCCGGAAGCCAGTGAATTCGCTCCCGACGCCATCGAGGAACAGGAATTCTTCGCGGAGACGGACGAGGCCGAGCCGCAAGTGCAGACGCCCGAAGCGGAGCTTGAAACCAGCCCGGAGATTCTCGAAAACGAGCTTGTCTCCAAATGGACCAATGCCGCCTTGGCGGATGAGGAATTGGCCGTTGAGAAGCCGCTCGAAGAGGATGAATTCGAAGAAACGACCGAATCTGCATCCGAGCCGGTTCCTTTCGATGCTTTGACTTCGGTGGAAGAAACCACGCCCGAGACTCCCGAAACCACAGAACCCGACGCCACCGCCTCTCACAACGTGGACCCGCTGCCTCCCACCGGATTCCGGCTCTTTGGCCTCGGTAAGAAGAAGGCCGAAGAAGCCGTAAAGTCGGCGGCCAAGCCTGTTTCGACCTACGCGCCCGGCAGCGGCCTCATCGTCGAAGAGACCATTGAGGAAGAGGAGTTCGAAGCTCCTCGCCATCCGCAGCGCGCCAAAGGCGGCGACCGTGACACCGACGACTTTGAAGAGGAGACGCTGCCCAACCAGTTGCGCTCCGGCGACCTGGGCGAGATGCTCCAGGAGGCCCACCTCGACCACCGCATCCAGTTGAACTTTGACGAGAAGAATGGCGACGAGGAAGGCTTCGACGAAGAAGAAGACGAAGAAGAGCCAACCGCCGAAGGCCAGCCCGCCGCTGGAGCGCCAGGCCAGCGCCGTGACCGCAATGCCCGTGGCGGCCGCCACGGCCGTGGCGCGCCGGCCGCGCAAGGCCCCAGAGGCCGCGGCACGACGCGCCGCTCGGCGCAGTTGTCCGACCTGCCCATCATCAGTGATTTGTTGAAGCCCGGCCAGGAGATTCTCGTCCAGATCGCCAAGGAGCCTATCGCCAAGAAGGGCGCGCGCATCACCTCGCACATCGCGCTGCCCGGCCGCTTCCTGGTCTTCATGCCCACCGTCTCCCACATCGGCGTCAGCCGCAAGATCGAGTCCGACACCGAGCGCCAGCGCCTGAAGCGCATTCTCACCCACGAGCGCGGCGAGGCCGCTGGCGGCTTCATCGTGCGCACCGCCGCTGAAGGCGCTTCGGAAGAAGACCTCCGCGCCGACCTGCGCTTCCTGCTCAACCTCTGGGCGGAGATCAAGCAGCGCTCCGACGAATCCAAGTCGCCCGCGCTCATCTACCACGACCTCTCGCTGATCGAGCGCATCCTGCGCGATCAGGTCAGCTCCAATTTCTCCTCCATCTGGGTCGATTCGGAGGCCAATTACGAGCGCATCGTCCGCTTCCTCAACCGCTTCTCGCCTTCGCTGGTTCGCCGCGTCAAGCTCTACACCAAGGAGACGCCGCTCTTCGAGCACTTCGGCATTCAGGACGAGATTGCCAAGGCTCTCAACTCCAAGGTATGGCTCAAGTCGGGCGGCTCCATCGTCATCAACCAGACCGAGGCACTGGTGGCCATCGACGTCAACACCGGCAAGTATGTCGGCAAATCGGCCCGCCTTGAGGACACCATCGTCAAGACCAACCTCGACGCCGTGCCGGAGATCGTTCGCCAGATTCGTCTGCGCGACCTGGGCGGCATCATTATCATCGACTTCATCGACATGGACGACCGCAAGAACCGCTTCCGCGTGATGGCCGCCCTGGAAGAAGCTCTCAAATCCGACCGCGCGCCGACCAAGGTTCTCCAGTTCAATGACTTTGGCCTGGTCGCCATCACCCGCAAGCGCGTCAAGCAATCGCTGGAGCGCACGCTCAGTGTCCCGTGCCCAACCTGCCAGGCCACCGGCATGGTCAAGAGCCCGACCACCGTCTGCAACGAAATCTACACCGAGCTGCGCAAGATGAAGAAGCACTTCGAGGGCGCGGACGTTCTGCTGCGCGTCAACCCGGAAACGGTCAAGGTGCTCAAATCCAACAACGCCAGTTGGCTCACCGAATACGAGGAGTTGGTCGGCAAGAACATCCTCATCAAGAGCGACGCCACGCTACATCCCGAGCAATTCGACATACAGGGCTGATCGCACAAGCAATCACAAAAAAGACCGGCCAGCCAGCCGGTCTTTTTTGTTGGAGGGAGGGAAACAACGCCCCTCAACCAGCCTGATTCATCAGCAGCAGGGGAAGCAGCAACTCGCTATGCCGCTTTGAATCCACCTGCAGCGTCAGTGTCTGCTGCTTCTTATCGCGCAGCACGGTCACCTGCACCGGCTTGCCCTGGTTCGAGCGCAGCGCCCGCTCCCAGTCGCCCAGCGTGGTAATGCTGTCGGGACCCACCTTGAGAATCACGTCGAAGGCCTTCAGCCCGGCCGCGGCGGCCTCGCTCTTGTGCGCCACTCCCTTGACCATCAGCCCGCTGGGCACGCCCAGGTACTCGGCCATCTGCGAGGTCAGCGGCTCCACCAGCGCGCCCACATTCAGGCTGCTGCCGAAGAACGGCATATGAAACCCGCCCGGCAGCGGCGCGTCGCCATTGGTCAGAATCCCCATCCCCGGACCCGGCGCAAAGACGTCTCCGCCATTGCCCAGCTTGTTCCACACATCCTGTTCCATCGCCCTGCGGTCGGCCAGTTGCACGGCCAGCGTCTGCAGGTTCCCGTCGCGGCTGATTTCCAGGCTGACCTTGCGCCCCGCCGGAATCTCCCTGAGCATACGCCGCAACTGCTCGGCGCCCTCCACGGCCTGCCCATTCAGCTTGACCACCACGTCGTTGACCTTCAGCCCGATCTGCCCCGCCGGCGCGTCATGATCGATCAGCGTGATGACGGCTCCGCGAACCTCCTTCAGCTTCAGCGCCTGCGCCTTCTCCTGGTCCACGTCCGCAAGATCAACGCCCAAATAGCCCTGCGAATTGGAGTGCAGCAGCACGCTGGGCTCCTGGATGAGATCGACAATCCCCCGCTTTTGCGCATGAGCGCTCGAAGGCGTTATCGCCGCCAGCAACACCACAACACCAAAACTCCAAGACAGCCTCAATAAGTGATTCATCTCTTCTTCTCCTACGCATCCCGGCTGCCCCGCACTCTTTTCGTGACGATGCGATCGCCGACGGGAGTTATTCCGCTTATTGAATCTCCGGAACGCTATCCAAAACCTGCCGCGAAACCGTCCTGATGTACGGATTCCGGTCCGTATTCGCCACCGAGTGCAGCACCTGCCGCACGCTCGTGTCGCCCTCCACCGGCTCCAGAATGTTGATCGCGGCGGTGCGAATCCGCGGGTCGGAGTCGTTCATCAGCGCCTCCAGGACCGCATCCCGCACCCGCATATCCTCGGCCACGTACGGTTCCAGACCCTCCAGCGCCTTCTTGCGCACACTCTCATTCTTGTCGTAGCGTAGCGCCACCATCAGCGCATCGCGAATTCCCGCCGTCTTGCAGCCGTGCCCGGCCTTGCACTCGGCCGCCATCAGCCCCACCGAGTCGTCCCGCACCCCTGTCGACGCCGAATTCTGGCTGGCCAGCATCAGCAACTGCCGAATCGCCGGATCGTCCAGCGAACCCTCGATCCGCTGCGGCACTAGCTGGTTATAGCGCACCTCTACCCTATGGCTGTTCGGCTGCCGCACAATGCTGGAAATGCTGGCAATCTCCGCAGGCGCGGCGACTCCCGCCAGCGCCTGCGCCGGCTGAGCCTGCACCCGCGCCGCCATGGTGTGGCCCGCGCGATTCCCGGCCAGCTTGTACTCGCCCAGCGAACCCGCCCCCACGCCCGCCAGCAACAGCAGACAAGCCGCCACCGGCGCAGCCTGCAAGCTGGCGAAACCATTCATGATTCGCTGGCCCAGACGCTCATACCAGCGCCACGGCGGCAGCGCGTCCAGCGCTTCTTCCAGGCGCATCCGCGCGCGCGCAACCAGGTTCGCTTCCGGTTCAGCCGCCGGATGCGCGTCCATCAGCAGCTTCAGCGCCAGCAGTTGCTCCCGATCCTTGACGCACTCCGGGCAGCCGCCCATGTGCCGCTCCAGCTCGTGGGCCTGCTCGTCGCCCAGCTCCCCATAAGCTGCCGTCACAATCCGCTCATGTGCTACTTCGCAATTCATCGCTACGTCCTTCCAGCCTCAAAAAACTGCTCTCAGCGCCCCACCATCCGGCTCCCTCCAAAATGCGGAGAAGATGCCACCAGCGCCTCTACCGCAACCCCGCCAACTGTGTTCTCAACTTCTTCGTAGCCCGGAAGAGCGTATTCTTGGCGGTCTCTTCCGTGGTGCTCAGCATCTCCCCAATCGTCCGCAACCGCAGCCCCTGGTAGTGCTTCAATTCAAAAACCATCCGCTCCCGCGGCGTCAGCTTCTCCAGCGCCGATTGAATCCGCTCCCCCAGCGCCTTGCGCTCCAGCTCCTTGGCCGGGTTCGAAAACGACCGGTCATCCGAGACCGAAGCCAGCAGGTCAAACTCGTCCCCGGAGTGGTCCACCAGCACCGTGTTGCTCTCGCGCCGCGTCTTGCGCCGCCGCATCTGGTCCAGGCAAAGATTCGTCACAATCCGGTAAATCCACGTGTAAAACGAACACTCGAAGCGGAAATTCCCAATGTACCGGTAAGCCTTCAAAAATGCTTCCTGAAAAATGTCCTCGGCGTCGTGCTCGCTCCCGGTCAGGTGCAGCGCCAGCCTGAGCACCTGCTGTTCATACTGCCGGATCAGCGTGTCGAAGGCCGCCCGCGAACCCGCCTGCGCCTCGCGGATCAGCTCCATCTCCGGCGCGCGCGCCTGCATCCGCTCCTCGGCGGTCTTCGCCCCGTTATTTGCCCTGGTTGCAGCCATGCCTGAGGAGGATTGTACCCTCCGGGCCGCCGGCCAAACCACGCCAGCCGGGACACGAACCGGGGAAACCGGGTAAATCATCGCATCCGTTGCCATCGATTCCGCTCCGGGGATTGGGGAGTCTCCGCACTCCGATAGACGCGATGCGCCTCTGTAGGTAAGCAGCCAAATTCTTTAGGTTGGCATCATTAAACCGCGCCGAATCGTGTCATTTTCTCAATAGAACTGTCCATCTGAGAGGAGCGAGCCGAAGGCGGTTGGCCCCACCGCAGGTGGCACCCGCTACACTAAAAAGCGATGAACAATACTCTTTTCCCCGATCCCGCGGCCGACTCCGCCGACTGGCTCATCGCTCATTGTGACGGCGGTTCGCGCGGCAATCCCGGCCCCTCCGGCTACGGCGCCGTCATTGAAGACTCAAAGGGCCGCGTCCTGGCCGAGTTGAGCGAGTTCGTCGGCATCCAAACCAACAACTTCGCCGAGTACTCCGGCCTGCTCGGTGTCTTGCGCTGGGCCATCGAACATGGCGCGAAGCGCCTGCGCGTGATCTCCGACTCCGAGCTGATGGTCAAGCAGATGCAGGGCAAGTACGCGGTGAAGAGCCCCATCCTCCGCCCGCTCTTTGAGGAAGCCCGCAAGCTCTCCCGCCGCCTCGACAGCTTCGAGATGCGCCACACCCTACGCGGCGGCAACAAAACAGCCGACCGCCTGGCCAACGAAGCCATGGACCGCGGCATGGGGAAAAGACAGGGATCAGGGATCAGGGAACAGGGATCAGAAAGCGGCATGGGCTGGTCTGCAATTCCGCAAGTTGGCAAGCCAGCGGACTTCGAGGCCGCACGACAGCAGTCCGCCCGGCCAGCAAGTCAGCCAGCCAGCCGGATCGCAACTCCGCCCGCGCCGCGCCCCGCTCCGCCGCCAGCCGCCAAACCCGCCCGCCAAATCCTCGAGGGCTACGTAAAAGACGGCGTAGTCCACTTATTAGGCGGCGAACTCCCCGACGGCATCTTCGTAAAAATCATCCGCGAATAGCGAAATCTCCCAGCTCTCAAAATCGAGACCTGGTGTCCCCGCGATTTTACTTGACATTGTAAACAGTATCGTTTACATCTAATCCATGAAGAGCTCCGAATTCAAACGGTGGCTGGAGAAGCAGGGCGCGACTTTCACGAGCGGCAAGGGATCGCATCTGAAGGTCGAACTGAACGGCCGATTCTCTGTCATGCCGATGCACAAGAGCAAGGAAATTGGAACCGGGCTCGTTGCGAAGATCAAAAAAGACTTAGGCCTCAAATAGGAGAAAATATGTTGGCATATCCCGTTGAACTCACGCCGGATGGAAAGTTTTTGATGGTCACTTTCCCTGATATTCCCGAAGCCAACTCGCAGGGCGATAGCGTCGAGGACGCCTTGAAGATGGCAGCGGACGCTCTGGAAACGGCGCTCGATTTCTACTTCGACGCGGGCCGTCCGGTCCCCGTCCCGTCGAAACCGAAGCGCGGTCAACATACGGTTGAACTTCGGGCCAGCGTTGCCGCTAAGGTTCTGCTTCTGAATGAGATGTCTAGCCAGAAGGTACGCCCTTCAGAGCTTGCTCGACGGCTGTGCGTCACCCGCCAAGAGGTGAACCGCCTTATAGATAGGCGCTACACATCGAAGATCGACGGGATCGCCGGCGCGCTCAAGGCGCTGGGGAAAACGCTGGAGATGAGGGCGGTCTAGTCGAGGCTGATCTTGACAGGGCTGGCTAGAGCCTCACGCAATTCGGGGTCCGATAGCTTGTTGCCCGCCAAGCCCGCCCGCCAAATCCTCGAAGGCTACGTAAAAGACGACGTCGTCCACTTATTAGGAGGCGAACTCCCCGACGGCATCTTCGTAAAGATCATTCGCGAGTAACCCGGTAAAAAGCTGGGCACTCCAATAACTCTGTCATCCTGAGCGTAGCGCAGCGGAGTCGAAGGACCTGTGATTGCTTTTCGTCAGCCGGATTGTCTGTAACTACAGCTATTTATGGATTTCAATTTCGATAGGCCCGTACTCATGAGCGCCTGACACTTTAAACTGGCCGTTTTGCCACTGGTACCGCGTACGCACGAATCCAGAAGAGCAGCAATCCCCTATGCTTTTCTTGAGGTCAGATAACTCGAAAACCAGCTTTCCGCGCTCGCCGTAAACCCTGGAGAGGCCGGAATCGGCACGGCTGCCAGTATGACAGTAGGCCAGCAATTTCGGCTTGCCATCAGCAAATGAATAGATATAAACGTAGTTGGTTGTCTGAGTACCACCAGTCAGGTATCTCAGCACAATAATTGCATCCTCCTTTCCTTCACCCGTCACGTCGGCAAAATCAACAGTCTGTAACGTAAAGCCTGCAAACTGCGAATACTCCTGCCCGTCCATCACAAAGCTCGACACCTTCTCAAGGTCGTCCCCGTTTACCAAATGAATGGGCTTTCTATTCGAATAGCCATCCTTCGGATTGCCCAGCCATTTCAGCTCGCTATGCCCAAGCAGAGGACCACTCAAAGGATAGTTGAAGTTCTTGAAATCAACTTGACGTATGCTTTTCTGAGCATAGACCAACCCAGAGGAGATAAAAATCACTACTGCGAAGACAAGGAGGCGTATAAACAAATCATACCGCATATAGCTGTGACTTGTATTCTCCAGACGACTCCAGCTTTGATTCGGAGTCTCGCTAACTTCGCTAGCAACGCTAACTCCGCTCATCTCACGCCTTCCGCCCCAGATCGTTGCGCCACGCATGTCCGCCGCGCGCAATCAGATGATCGGCGCACTCCGGACCCCACGACCCGGCGGCGTAGTTAGGAAACTTCTCCGGCTTTTTGGCCGCCCAGGCCTCCAGAATCGGCGTAAACAGCGCCCAGGTCGTCTCCACGCCGTCGCGGTGCGAGAAGAGCGTCTGGTCACCCAGCATCGCGTCCAGCAGCAGCCGCTCATAGCCATTCGCGCTCGACTTGCCAAAGGCCTCCGCGTAGTCGAAGTCCATATGCACCGGGCAGACGTCCATCTCCATTGTCGTCGGAACCTTGGCTCCAAAGCGCAGCGCAATTCCCTCATCCGGCTGAATGCGAATCGTCAGCAAGTTAGGCTTGATGACCTGGCAAACCGCGCGCGAAGCCAGCCGGTCGAAGATCAGCAGCGGTGGCTGCTTGAATTGAATGCTGATCTCTGTCGCCCGCTTTTGCATCCGCTTGCCCGCGCGCAGGTAGAACGGAACCCCCGCCCAGCGCCAGTTTTCTATCTCCACCCGCGCCGCGGCATAAGTCTCCGCGCCCGACTGGGGACTGACGCGCGCCTCGTCCCTGTAACTCACGACATCCTGCCCGTCAATCTGCCCAGCTCCATACTGGCCGCGCACAACATCCAAAATTGGAATAGACGGAATCGCCCGCCAGACCTTCAGCTTCTCGCGCCTGACGCTCTCCGCCTCAAAGCTCGAAGGCGGTTCCAGCGCCACCAGACTTACTAACTCCATCACGTGATTCTGCACCACGTCGCGCAGCGCGCCCGCCTTCTCATAGAACGGCCCGCGCCCCTCCACACCCAGGGTTTCGGCAACCGTAATCTGCACGTGATCGATATAATTCCGGTTCCAGATCGGCTCGAAGATTCCATTGGCAAAGCGGAAAACTAATATATTCTGAACAGTTTCCTTGCCTAGGTAGTGGTCGATGCGAAAAACCTGATCCTCGCGGAAGACGGCGTTCACCTGGCAGTTCAGCGCGCGCGCGGAATCAAGGTCATGGCCGAAGGGCTTTTCAATCACCACCGCCGCTGTGCCCCGCTCCGGCTGTGCCATTCCCTGCGCGCCAAGATTTTCAATAATCGACGCAAAATTCTCCGGCGCCGTCGCCAGATAATAGAGCCGCTTGCCGCCGATTCCTTTTTCCTCGGCAATGCGCTCTAACTCCGACTTTAGCCTCGCATAATCTTCCCGCACGTCAAAGCGCAGCGGAAAGTAACGGATGCGGCTGATAAAGTTATCCAGCTTCGGGTCGCCTGCCGGTAAGCCGTCGAACTCGATAATGCCGCCGCGCATATCTTCGGCAAACTCATCGCCCAGCGCCCGCCGCGCCACGCCCACAATGGCAAACTTCTCCGGCAACAGGCCAGCCTGCTCCAGATGGAAGAGCGCCGGCAGCAGCTTGCGCCGGGTCAAGTCGCCCGAAGCGCCGAAGATCACCAGAATCCCCGCCTCCGGAATCCTCTCGCTGCCATGAGGAATCTGGGAAAGATCCTCCGGGCTCACGCTTATCTGTGCCGTCGCCATCGCTGCCTCGCCCTCCATGCTTGCTTCGCGATTGAATTAAGCCTGGTTAGCAGTACCGTCCTAACGCTGATACTTGGCCTCGATGGCCAGCACCTTCTTGAAGCGCCGCACGAACCGCTCTTCCGTGGCGATGAACTTAGCCCCAATAAACCGGTCCACCACCTCAAAGGCCAGCGCCGAGCCGATGATGCGCGCGCCCAGCACGCAGACGTTCATATCATCATGCTCCACGCCCTGGTGCGCCGAATACGTATCGTGGCACATCCCGGCGCGAATTCCCGGAATCTTGTTAGCCGCCACGCACACCCCCACACCCGAGCCGCAGATAAGAATCCCGCGCGGCGCAACGCCCTGCTTCAGCGCCAGCCCAACCTTTTCGGCAAAGTCGGGGTAGTCGTCGGGGTTGTCAGCGTTATAAGCCCCCAGGTCCACCACCTCGTGGCCTGCCTTGGCCAGATAGGCGCGAACTTCCTCCTTCAGAGAAAATCCCGCATGGTCGGATGCGATGACGAGTTTCACTTGTGACCCTTTCTAGCGGTGTTAGCCGAGTTAGCAGATCCATCGCGGTGAACGGCTAACTCCGCTAACACGCGCGAAGCGCGTCTAACTCCACTTCCGCCTACTTCACCAGCTTCTTAGCCCGAGCCGCAATGTTCGCCGCGCTGAATCCCAACTCCGCCATGACCTTCGGCCCCGGCGCCGAGGCCCCAAAGCGGTCAAGTCCGATCACATCGCCGTCCAGGCCCACGTACTTCCACCAGCCCTGCGTCGAACCAGCCTCAACGGCCAGCCTGGGCACGCCAGCCGGCAGCACGCTGGCCTTGTACTCCGCCGATTGCTCCTCGAAGAGCTTCCAGCTTGGAAAGCTCACCACCCGCGCCTGAATTCCCTCAGCCGCGAGCAGCTTTGCCGCCTCCAGGCAGGGCCAAACCTCACTGCCCGCGCCGATCAGCACCAATTGGGGCTTCTCCGCCTCCTGCAAGATGTACGCGCCCTTGCTCACCCCGGCATACAAGTCGTGCGCCGCTGGATCAATCACCGGCAGATTCTGCCGGGTCAGCGCAAAGAAACATGGCCCCTTGCGTTCCAGGGCCAGCCGCCAGGCCGCCGCCGTCTCGTTCGCGTCCGCGGGCCGGAAGTCTGTCAGCCCCGGAACCGCACGTAAGCCCATCAGTTGCTCGATCGGTTGATGCGTTGGCCCATCCTCGCCCAAAGCAATCGTGTCGTGGGTAAAAATGAACAGCGAATGCGCCTGCATCAGCGCCGCCAGCCGTATCGCCGGCTTGGCATAATCCGAAAAGACAAAGAAGGTCGATCCAAAGGAAATCAGACCCCCATGCGCGGCCATTCCGTTCACCGCCGCGCACATTCCAAACTCGCGCACCCCGAAGAAGACGTTCCGCCCGGCCGGGTCCACATGGAAACTCTCCCCCGGCTGGAAGATCGTCCGTGTCGAAGAGGTCAAGTCCGCCGCTCCGCCAAACAGCTCCGGCACTTGCTCGGCAATTGCATTCAGTATCATGCCGCCGGCGTTTCGCGTGGCAATCGCCTTATCCGCCGGAAAGCTGGGAATCGCCTTCTCCCATCCCGCCTTGAGTTCGCCCTTCTGGGTGCGCTCAAACTCCGCCGCCAGCTCTGGATTGGCCGCTGCGTAGCCGGCAAACAGCTTCTTCCACTCCGCCTCCGAACCCGCGCCGCGCTCCATAGCCTCACGCCAATTCTTGAGCGCATCATCGGGCACCAGAAAGCTCTGATCCTCGGGGAAACCGAAGAACTTCTTGGTCGCTGCCACGGCCTCCGCGCCCAGCGGCTCGCCATGCGACTTGTTCGAGCCCGCCTTGGGGCTGCCATAGCCGATGATCGTCCGTACCGCAATGATCGACGGCCTGCCGGTCTCCGCCTTGGCCGCTTCAACCGCCGCTTCAATCGCCGCCAGATCGTTGCCGTCCGCCACCCGCTGCACGTGCCAGTGATAGGCCTCGAAGCGCTTCAGGGCGTCATCGGTGTAACTCAGGCTCGTCGGCCCATCCAGCGAAATCAAATTATCGTCATAAAGAAAAATCAGCTTGCCCAGAGCCAGCGTTCCGGCCAGCGAGGCCGCCTCGTGCGAGACGCCTTCCATCAGGTCGCCATCGCCCAGCATCGCATACGTGTGGTGATCCACCACCTCAAAGCCCGGCCGGTTGTAGACGGCGGCCAGATGTTTCTCCGCCATCGCCATGCCCACGGCCATCGCAATCCCCTGGCCCAGCGGCCCGGTGGTGACCTCCACGCCGTCTGTATGGCCGCGCTCCGGATGCCCCGGCGTCCGCGAGCCCCACTGACGGAAGCTCTTCAAATCATCGAGCGTCAGGTCGTAGCCAGTCAGAAACAGCGTCCCGTAGAGCAGCGCCGAGGCGTGGCCATTCGAGAGCACGAATCGGTCGCGATCCGCCCACCTGGAGTGCTTCGGGTTGTGCTTCATCAGCTTGTGGAAGAGCAAATACGCCATGGGCGCGCAGCCCAGCGGGGCGCCGGGATGGCCGCTATTGGCCTTCTGCACAGTGTCCACCGCCAGCAGCCGCAGTGTGTCAATGGACAGTTGATCAAGGGAGGATTCCGTGAGTGTCGAAGTCATGCCTGTATTGTACCCAAAGCCAGCGGCGCATCGCTGTAAACTTCGGTGTCGCGAGCCGGATAGAACGCGGCCTTTTTGTTGTAATCCTCTTGTCCCAGTCTGGATACGCCAACTTTCTCGCACCTTCGCGCCGCTTCGCGCATCCATTAGGCATAAGGTCATGCTGGCAGGCGTGAAGATTCTATTTCACCCCGCCGCCAAAATGACCAGACTTTGCTTTTCAACGCAGAACACTGCCCAACCCGCATCACCCAAGACGAAGGAGATTTCCCCGATGGCTTACGAACTCGCACCGCTGCCTTACGACTACGCCGCCCTCGAACCGTTCATCGACACCGAGACGATGAAGATTCATCACGACAAGCACCACCAGGCCTACGTCAACAACCTCAATGCACTGCTCGCCAACCACCCCGAGCTGGCCGCAAAACCCATCGACGACCTCATCCGCGACCTGGCACAGGTTCCCGAAGAGATTCGCACTGGCGTCAAAAATAACGCAGGCGGCCACGCCAACCACACCGCTTTCTGGAAGCTGATGGGCCCGGTCGGCTCAGACGGCGTTGGCGGTGCTCCCTCAGGCCCCATCGCCGCCCAGATCACCGCCGACTTCGGCGACTTTGAGGCCTTCAAGAAGGCCTTCAATGAAACCACCGCCAAGCAATTCGGCTCCGGCTGGGGCTGGCTGGTTTTCACCGGCGGCAAGCTCAAGGTCATCACAACGCCCAACCAGGACTCGCCCCTCACCCAAGGCCACTATCCCATCCTGCTCAACGACATTTGGGAGCACGCCTACTATCTCAAGTACCAGAACCGCCGCCCCGACTATCTCGCCGCCTGGTGGAATGTTGTCAACTGGCACGAAGTCAATCGCCGCTTCGCCCTCGCCAAAGGCTGAAGAGCAGGGTCGGGGAACAGGCAACCCCGGCGTAAATTGCCGCATTGAAGGGTATGGGCTGGTTGGCCGGGGTTTCCAACCCCGGCACAACCCATCCAGCTTTTCTTGAAGACAATCGCGAGGCGATATAGCAGTCGATTAACTTTTGCTCTGAACAGAACCATGAAGCAGAGTGGCTTATGAAAGAAGCCGCTTTTCAACTAAGCCGCCAGGGTTCTCAAACTCGCCGGCGCTTTCCGCTGCGGCATGAGTACAGGAATACGAACGGTGGAGACGCATACAGACTGATGCTCTTCCAGTTCGTAGCGGGCGCGCTCCATCTCGACATTCATCTGGGCCGCGTGTCTCGTGCTGACCCGATAACACACCGAGGAGCGTGCCTCGATGTACTCACTGCGCCGGGCTATATATGCTTGCTCCAAACTTGCGCAGACTAAGCAGCCCATACCTGTCCTCTCCCGTCTTTCACCAGCCCAGCCAGGGCTGAAGTTATGCTGCATCAAGAAGGAAATCCATAATATTGGGTTGACTTTTGCGGTTCTTTGACCCCGGCTCCATATCGGCCTGCCCGCCCGATCATGGCGATGAACAGGCTGGAGTTAGAATGTTCCAGCATGAAGTCTTCGGCAAAAGAAGACTTCCTCTTGCCTGCTCCTACCAGTTCGGTCCCGGATAAATTGCTGTGATCGGCCTCTCCCGCCGGCCTGAACGAATTGCGACTCTTGTTCCGGCCAGCCGATAGACAATCCCTTGCTTCGCATTCCTTGAGGTGGCCCATAATGTATCTCCAATCGCTTGGTTGCTTGTTCCAGCATGCTCGCCTCGAACAAAAGTCGAAAGGCCCGCGGCAAGAAGAAAGTGACTTGATTGCTTCAATCAAAGCATGCCCGGAATAACGCACACTTCTCCCGTTCCGTGGCATGAGAACTTTCCAAGGCGGCAACAGTGGCTTGCTTCGATTGTTATTGAGGCTTGGAATCCAACCAAGGAAAAGCCTCATAGGGACAAATGCACAAAAGACGTACTTCAGTGGTCTGCCTGTGTTCAGGCAATCTGAACGAGGATAAGTGAGTCTCTCTCTTATCAATGTTACGCTGATTGATTCGCGCGTCAAGCAGTATTTTGTGAATATTCCGCTAAGGTATCCTGTCGCGCCGGTTCCGCAGGAAGAACCATCTGCGCCGCCGCCATCGCTGCCTCCAGGTTGACCGAGAGTTGCAGGCCGCCTCTTCATTGCCCAGGCTGCCTCGGTACAACCATGGAAATCGCACCTCCTCGGCCTTCCATCAGGAGCAGGTTGGCTCCGATGAAACGAAGGGAGTGTTCAGTGCGGAAATGATCCGTACCGCGACCTTCCATCCGGGTTGCTCGCCATCCGCGGCAGGCGGAGTCTATTAGAGAGGGGGAGGAGGGCGTGCCGGAAGAGCTTCCTGCCGGTTGCCACCCTGTCCTGATACACTTTTCATTGGAGTTTCGCGAGCGCGTTTCGTCAATCTGCTTGAGAGTTGAGCTGTCGCCGGAATCGGCGGCGGCGAGGGAAAGTTTGCGATAACCCAAATTCTCCGATGGGTTCGGAAGAGACCGTTCCGCGGTTCGACAAGGCGGGGCGGGGAGGTTTCATGCGGCGGTTTCTGACGCTTGTTTGTTTGTTGTGCCTGGCCATTCCGGCCGGGATTTCGATCTCCGGCTGCACCCGCGACCCGGGCGTGGACTACTGCAATGGCCTGGGTTACGGGATGAAGGTCACGGATGTGGCCGCGATCACGCTCGCCCCCGCCACCACCGGTATCTCCCTGGCCTACGGACAGACGCGACAGCTCTCCGCGCCTGCGGCCGTTACCTGCAAGGGCTCTTCGGCCACCGTGACCGCATACTCCTACGGCACCTCCAACAACCAGTTGGTGGACATCACGCCGACCGGCATTCTGTGCGCTGGCACGTGGAACCGGAACTCGGGCGGCGGCATCCCCAACTACACTATCTGCAGCCCGCCCAGTCCTTTGCCCTCGACCGGCGGCCTGCCCTACGCCACGGCCTATGTCACAGCCTCTGCTCATTCGATAGTCTCCAATCCGGTGGAAGTTTTCGTGCATGCCACGGTTACCACCGTCAGTCTGGTTACCGAGCCCTTGTCCGGAACCGCGCAGCAGTGCTTCTCGCAAGGCACTCAGACTACGCTCGACGCGCAGGCGTGCTATGCAAACAGCAGCAACCAGCAGACGTTGCTCTGCGCGCCGCCTTCGGTCACCAGCTCTTCATCTCCCACCCTGGCCTGCCCATTGCCCACTGTCAATGGCCAACAAATAGCCCTATCCTCGATCCCCAGTTGCACTGCGGCCATCGGCACGCTGACCTACAACGTGGGCACATCCTCTATCGCCTCCATTGCCACCAGCACCACCTCAAGCCAGGTAACGATCACCGCGGGACTGCCAGGCACCACCACAATCACCGCGTCGGTGGCCGGCTCGGGATCGTCGGCCGGCTACTTCTCCACTTGCCCACCGAAATCGATCTCCGTGACTCTTGCCAATGGCGATACCGCGGGCACCATCACCGAGGGCGTGACGCAGAATCTGGTTACCACTGTCACCGACACCCAGGGAAATTCCATCTCCGGCCTGACTTTGGACTACCAGTCCACCGACCCGATCGACATCTCGGCGAGTAGCGGCGGAGCCATCTCCACCAACTTCCCCGGCGTGGCTTCGGTCTATGCCATCTGCCAGCCCTCCAGTTGCAATCCTTCTCCCCTCAGTGAGTTCGGCTTGTTTGGAACCGGCTTGCCCATTTCCTCGAAACCGGTCAAGATCACTACTCCAGGCAAGGCCAGCGACTACGCCTGGTTCGCGGCGCCGGGTCAGTCGCAGTACGTCTTTCCTGTCGAGCTGCTCTCGGGAACGATCGGCTCCTTAGCGCGTCTGCCGTATGTGCCGAACTCGATGATGATGGACCGGCTGGGCAGCAGTATCTACTTCGGATCCTCCCACGAGTTGATGATCTTCAGCACCGCGTCCAGCACAGTCATCACGCTGAACATCTCTTTTCCCGGCGTAGTGCTGGCCGTGGCGCCGGACGGCTCGACCGTGCTCATCAACGACCAGGAGCGCCAGCTCTTCTACCTCTATAACACGGCCAATTCCAGCAGTTCCACGACCTTTGGCGGCATGGGCAGCGCCGCTTCCTGGACCCCCGACGCGAAGACACTCTACATCACCGACAGCGCGGCTCTGGGCGGCAACCATTCCGATATGTTATATGTCTACAACATCAACACCGGCTGGACCACCCATGCTCTGCCTTGTTCCGTTTACAATGCCATCACCTGCCCGTCTCCCTCCACGGGCGCGCAGGGCCTGGCGATTACCATCCCCAGCGTGGGCGCCTATCTGAGCGGCAGTAATACCGTAGCTCACACCTGGTGCCCCACCGGCACGGCGGACAACTACGCCAGCATGATCTTCTATCCGCAGAGCGATTCCATTCCCGCGCAGACCGACGTGCTGGCCGCCACCACCGATGGAGAACACATCCTGGGCGTGGCTATGACTGACGGCGGCCTGACGCTCAACGATATTGGTGTCGCAATTACCCCTGCCGAATGCACCTTGACCGCCCCGCTCTCCACCAACCCAACGCTGCTTACGCCTACGCCGCTCAGCGTCAATACCGATGCGGTCGCAGTCAATCAAGTGGTGCCGTCTCCAGTTTCCAATCTGGCATTTATCACGTATTTCCCGCCCGTGACCGGCGCCACAACGGGCGCTTCGCTGCCCTACTATGTTCCGGGCGCCTACACGCCCGGCAGCCCTTACACGGCGAACCCGGTGAAATACATTACTCTCACCGGAAACTCAGCCATCACCGCGCCGCTGGCAGGCGCCTTCGCCCCCGACGACTCGCTCTTCTTCGTCTCCACCGCGGGTGACAACATGATTCACTACATCAGCGTGCCGACACTGACCGACACGCAGCAGATCAGCCCCAATCTGCCGGCCTGCACGCCTGTCTCCGCTGGTGGCAACGACCTCGGCTGCACGTATACCGGCAGCGGCGCCATCGTTCCGGCCACCACCATCGCTGTCAAGCCGCGCTCCACCACCTAGCCGCGGCGCAGGCTACAGCCAAGAAGGCCGGCCTCGCGCCGGCCTTCTTGGCTTGCCGTCCCCATCCTCCTTCCGTACCCCTGTCATCCTGAGCGGAGCGTAGCGGAGTCGAAGGATCTGCGTCTCGTTTTCCGCCGCAAGTTACAAGAGTGGGGAACCACGAACCAAATCCGCCTTCTTCTCTTGCAGACTCGCTGTGTGGCAATCCATTTCCCCGGCCCCCGCACGATAGAATCAAATCATGATCAAGGGGATTTCCTTTCTTCGTCAAGCGGGCAGCCGGGCGGCTTATAACCGGCTGGCGAGCTTCTTTTCCGCGCTGGGTTTTGCTCCCGGCAAAGGATGGAACGACGACCACCCCAACGACGAAGACCTGTCGTCGGGGACCCCGGTCAGCCATGGCGCATCCTTCCTGGCGCCGCTCGGCAATCTCGAATTCGTGGATGGCCAGTTTCCCTCGACCGCTGATGTGCTGGTCGAGGTGACCGCGTTGGACGCCGTCCATCAGGCTGCTCAAACCTGGCTGCGCGCTGAAGGAGGCGAAGCTGCCGAAGCGCGCCTCTCTCCCATCGCGGAGACCCACTGGAAGTCGCGCCTCTTCACCGTCGAGCCCGTCCCGGGTTTTGCGTTTTCTTTCTGGGCTTGGACCGATCCGCTCAAGGGCAAGCCGGTGGCTGTTGAAGGCGATCTCTCCGCCGCGGGCATGAAGTTTGGCGTCGTTGTCGCCCGCTGGAATGCGGTGATTACCGAGCGGCTGCTGGAAGGCTCTCTGGATGCCCTGCTGCGCAGCGGCGCCCAGCGCAGCGAGATCGAAGTCGTCCGCGTTCCCGGCGCATGGGAGATTCCTTCGGCCGCCCGCACCCTTGCCAACTCAGGCCGTGTGGACGCCATCATCACCCTTGGCTGCCTGTTGCGCGGCGAGACCGCCCATTACGAGGCCATCTATAACGAAGTCGCCCGCGGCATCGGCCAGTCGCAGCAGGAGAGTGGCATTCCCCACAGCTTTGGCGTGCTTACCTGCGAAACGCTGGAGCAGGCGCTCAACCGCGCCGGCATCAAGGCCGGCAACAAGGGCTTTGAAGCCGCCGTCGCCGCCATCGAGATGGTCAGCCTGAGCCGGAAGATCAAGCAAGGCGGCCCAGCTTGACCGCCGGGCAGCATCCCGCGTCGGGAGGACGCCGCAAGTCGCGCGAGCTGGCCATGCAGATGCTTTATCAGGCGGACATCGGCAAGCAGACCCCCGACCAGGTCCGCGCCAACTTCTGGAAGGCCGCCGATGAGGTCGAGCCCGAGGTCCGCGGCTTTGCCGAAGACCTCTTCCGCGTGGCCGTCGAGCACCAGGAGCGGATCGACGAGCTGCTCGTTGCCAACTCCAAGCACTGGCGGCTGGAGCGAATGCCCGCCGTCGACCGCAATCTGCTGCGCATGGCCGTCGGCGAGATGCTCGGCTTCAAAGCCACGCCCTTCCCCATCGTCATCAACGAAGCCCTGGAGATCGGCCGCCGCTTCTCCGCCCCCGAGTCCATCAACTTCCTCAACGGAATGCTGGACGCGATTGCCCGCAGCCTGATCGGCAAGTAGCTTGTTGCTATCCAAAATCTCAAAAGCCGGGCCTGGGGCATCCGGCTGTGCGCAAGTTGAAGAGCTTTACAAAATGCAAAGCTCTTCCCTTGAATCTTTTCAATTTGTAAAGTATCATGAGGATAACCCGAAGATTTGCAATATAGATTCTTGAGCGGCGCGCTTTGGAGAGACCTCCATGCAAGTGATTACCCGCAGGCACTTGGTTGAAGCCGGTGAGCAATATCCAGATGCGGCGAGACAAATTCTGGCTTGGTACAGGATCGCCAATCACGCGCGTTGGCGGAACTTTCTGGAAGTAAGACAGGTCTTCAAAAATGCCGATGAGGTAGGCGGATACGCGATCTTCAATATCTGCCAGAACCGTTACCGGCTGGTCACGATCATTCACTACGCGAGAGAGAAGCGAGGCCGCGTCACTCAGGGCCGCGTTTATATCCGGTCATTCCTGACGCACAAGCAATACGACAGCAAGGTGAATTGGGACAAAGGGGTGAAGCGATGAGCACGGCGTTTGCAAATCCGACCGAGATGATTCGGCAGGGAGCTCCCCGGCTGATCCACAGTGAGGACGAACTTACTCAATATACCCAGGCTCTCTTCGATCTGACGGCGAAACCCGATCCAACGCCGGACGAGGAAGAAGCCATTGAGCTGATCTCCCTCCTGATCGATCACTACGAGACCGAGCATTACCCTTTGCCGGAGGCAGAACCCGCCGAGGTGTTGCGCTTTCTGCTGGAGCAGAATAGCCTCTCGCAGCGCGACATTGCTCCGGAGTTAGGAAGCGAAAGCACCGTCTCGCTGGTCCTCTCCGGCAAGCGCCAGTTGAACCGCGATCATATCGCGCGGCTGAGCCGGCGGTTCAACGTATCCCCTGCGGTCTTCTTCAAAGCAGCTTCCAGCTACTAGCTTTTTTACCGGCAAGCCTCGCCCGGCCTATCGAGCACATCGTTCGTCCTTGCCCGGTTGTCATGACGCAGCGCGCCGCCCGACTTCAGAACCAGCCTTCCGTCCCGGCTGAGAAGCGGATCGAGCGTCGCGACCGCTCCCACCGGCTCACCTGCCATCGTTTGCGCGCAGTACCAATCCTTTCCGTACGCATCGCCGTTTTTATACCACCGCTGGCAACTGATGGTCGTTTTATCGGAATCCAGGTTGCAGCGATACCAAAGAAAGAGATCGTCTTTGCCGGAGCCGGCCATCGGAAAAGCGTCGGCGGGAACCTTCACCGGCCGCTTTTGCGCGTAGGCGGCCGCAAGAATCGGCCCATGCACCGCGCTGACGCATCCGCCGTCCTTGAAGTTCTCAAATTGGGAGCCGCGCTGGAGCTTCATCACAGGGCCATCGGGCGGCTTGATCCATAGGAATCGCCGGTTGAATCGAAGCTGAAGCTGCTTGCCGGCCAGTTCTTCCATGGCGGAGAACTTGCCCTCATGCAGGTAGCTTCTTCCTTCCCCCACCAGAACCTGATCGCCAAGCCGGAAGCAGAAGGCGCTGGCTGTATCGGTGAGCGCGGAGCAGCCATCGCCGCAGGGAAGATAATTCGCCGCCTCCACCAGCGTCGCCACGGAAAAAACCTTAGCCTCTTTCGCCGCAGCGCAAAGCGTCAGGCACAGCCCCGCGCAGGCGGCCAGGGCAATGCGCGGCAATGCCCTGAATCGAATCGGAAAAAAGGATTGCATCATGCGCTTTAAGGTACTACTCCCGGTTCCAATCTCGCAAACGCCAGGGGTATAGCGGTTCTCCAATTGCTGTACACAGGAACCATGCCGCAGAGTGGCTTTTCCTCAAGAAAAAGCCACCTACGACAAAACCGGTAAGGACATATGTATTGGAGAACCGCTCTAAACCACACGCCGTCCGGCCGCTCCGCGTTCCCCTGCTTGCCATCGTCCGCAAGCCGTAAAAACACGTACTCCTCCGGTATACGAGCCGGCACTGTTATTCTTGTTGGGTGATTCAGCGCTCAAGACTCAAAGGATTTGCGGCGATGGGCCTGCTGTTGGGCCTGGCTCTCGCCGCCTGCCACAAAGAAGAGCAGGCCGTCGTCGGCGTCGCCCAGACAGCCCTCACTGCCGAGCAGAAGGCGCAAGCCGCCGCTCAGGCCGCCGCCACCGAACGCGACCGCCAGCGCGCAGCCCTGGCTCTGATTCCGCTGCCCACCAAGAGCATGTATGTGGATGTGCATGAGCCGGGCGCGTGGGCCAATCCCTTCCTCTCGGTCGATGCCGGCGCCCTCAACCTGCGCATCACCCTCGCCGACGCCAACCCCAGCACCGTGGGCCAGGGAACCATGCTGCGCCCCGAGGCCGCCCGCCGCCAGGAGATGCAGTTGCGCCCCGCCGACCTCACCCAGGCCCTGATCGCCCTGCCTCCCGGAGCATGGCGCTATGGACGCGTCATCGCCATCGCCGAGTCGCCCCTGGCCAGCCGCAAGGACCGCCCCCAGGTGCGCCGCAACCTCGAAGCCGCCATCCAGCAGCTCAACGACCTGGGCATCGTAGTCGAAGAGTGGCCCACGCGGTAAGACCGTCTTTCCGCCTAAAAATGCTCCGTACCCCACCTTTGCGCCTTTTTATTGGCGCAAAGGTGGAAAACCACGAACCTTTGACCAGCCGCACCCCATGCAACCACCCGGCACGCGCTACCATTTCATCGTGAGTACTCCGCCGATCTCGTTCTCAGCTTCGGCGGCTCTCTCTCCGGCGAGCACGGCGACGGCCAGGCTCGCGCCGCCCTTCTGACCAAGAGGAACAGGCGATTGTGTCCGTGAAGCGGTTGCTGTGTCATCAGAACGCGGCGCGGTGGAAGAAGGAGAAGTCGAGGCGGGTGAGGCCGTCCACGGTTTGCCTCAAGAAGGAGGGGGACCAGATTAAACGGCCGAAGTGTGCCAGGATAACTTGCCAAGCGCACTAAATTGTTGATATTGTTACATATGCTCGCAATGGTTAATAGATCGGTGGAAAGTAAATCTCGGTTAAGGAACCTGTGCAATGGCGAAAAATAATATCCCGCGTCACATAGGTTTCATTCCCGATGGGAATCGACGCTGGGCTGTGGATCATGGCCTGCCAAAAGAAGCCGGATATGCTCATGGAATCAACCCGGGGTTGCTGCTGTTCGAGAAATGTAAAGAATGCGGGATCAAGGAAACTTCCATCTATTGCTTTACTCAGGACAACACCAGGCGGCCTTCCATTCAGAAACAGGCATTCAGCGAGTCCAGCGTTGCATTCGCTTTTGAGATTGCACGCCGTGGAGCGGCTCTGCTTGTCGTCGGCGATGAAACCTCGAAGCAATTCCCCAAGGCGCTAAACGAATTCCGCCATCGCCAGGGTGTCGGAATGAAGGTGAATCTACTGGTCAACTATGGCTGGGAATGGGATCTGGACGGTCTTAAAAACGGCGGCCTGCGTTCAGGTGAGGTCTCGCGCCTGGATTTGATCGTACGCTGGGGAGGAAGACGCCGATTAAGCGGTTTTCTTCCGGTGCAATCGATTTATGCGGATTTCTATGTCCGGGATGAATATTGGCCAGATTTCGATCTCCAGCATTTTGAGCACGCACTCGCCTGGTATAAAAACCAGGACCCTACACTCGGCGGGTAATAGAAATGTTCGGCCCGGAGCTGATGCGCGCATAGTCTTTCGCTAAAAATTAAAGGTAACCTTTGCCGTCAGCGCGCGCGGAGTTACATAATGCGTGCCGCTGAACGTAGAAAGAAAGTTATAAAGGGCGTACTTGTCGGTAACATTGATGGCCGTTATGTCCAGGTTCGTCTTGAAGCGATTGGCGTGGAAGAGGTTGTCCTTGCCGATGGAGGCGTCGAACAAGTCGTGGGGCGCAATGCGCGGCGGGTTCTTGTCGTTGTCTCCGCTGCCGGGCGCGGGAATCTTCACCAGATTCGAGGAATACTCCGACGCCAGGCAGATCTGGTTGACCTTGGCTGGCTGCCCATTGCACATAAGTCCGGCCTGGGCCTCCTCGTCGGCGGTCAAGTTGCTCAGGTTTACCGCGGGCTGTCCGTTGAGCGTGGTCGAAGTGGTGCCGCATGCGCTGTTAGGGTCGTTCGAGAGCGGGTTATAGCAGGGCACGGAACCGGCCACCATGCCCGAGTCATAGCGCCAGTTAAACCCGCCCCACAGGCCGTTCAGCACCTTGCCGCGAGAGAACGTGTACTGCAGGTGCGTGGTCTGGTTGAACTTCTCGTCGTGATCGATGCGGAAAGGCAAACCCGTCTGACCCACAGTCGCGCCTGCTCCGGCCACCTGCGGCGGATAAAACCGCGCGGAGACCGAAGAGGCGACGAGATAGGCGCTGAAGTGACGAAACTGGGGAATATCCGCGCGCAAGGCATAGCCCGGAATCTTCGAGTTATGCCAGTCGATGGGGAAGGTGATGGGCGTATTGCCCAGCACGCTGAAATCGAAAGCGTTGTGGGTGTACTTCCAGATATACTCGCCGCTGACGACTACTTTCTTACCGAAGGCCTGCTGCAGGCCGGCATGAAATTCATTGCGAAAGCCCGGCTGCATCGTTCCAGAAACTCCGGAAGAGCAATTCAGCAGCGGAGAAAGTACCGGGTTGCCGCACCCGCTGCTCGAAAGCACCAAGTTCTCGTTGAAGGGAGTTTCCAGCGTGCGCGCATAGGAGACACGCAGCACGGTCGTCGTCGGCTTGATGTTATACGCAATGCCGACGCGCGGCTGCGTCTGATTAGCGTCCGTGAGGCCGTTGTACACATCCTCGCGCAGCCCCAGGTTAAAGAGCCAGTTGCGTACCTTGATCTGGTCTTCAATGAAAAGTCCCAGTTCCTTTACGTCGGTGTGGCCGTCATAGCTGTAAAGGCTGCCGCCACGGGTAAGGTCGTAGGGCGCAAGCACCGGCAAGTAACTCGGGTTCGCCCCCACGGGGCATTGTGAGGGGTTGGAGTAACCGGCTACTGGATTGCCGTTCACATCCACACAGGGCGCGCTGAAGGCATAAGTCGGATACACTACGCCTAGACTGTCGTTCTCGCGCAGGAAGGTCTGCCCGTATTGCGCGCCCGCCTTGATGTTGTGGATTCCCTTGACATAGGTGACGTCGGAGTGGACCGCGGCATTGGTCAGCGTGCGGTTCTGCGCGATGGACGAAGTTTGCAGGTTGGATGGTCCTAAGTCGGCCAAAGGATTGCCGCTTGGATAATAGTTATAGTCGTCCCTGCGGACAAATGCGCCCAGATTGAAGACCGTATTATTGCCGATAATCCGTGTATAAGTCGGCGAAACATTGATGGTCCCGATCTTCGAGTGCTGGTCGGCGTTGCCCACACTGCCTATATCCGGGCTGGCGCTTGCGCCGCCGCCGATGCCGCTGCTATTCGGATAGAGCACGTTCTGGACATTCAGGCTGTCGTAGGAGTTAGGAGTCTGGAACCAGGAGCGGGAGTAGTTCAAGTCCAGATGAATTGAATCAACCGCCGTGAAGTTATAATCCACGCGATCGAATACATTTTGCTCGTTGCCCTTGTCGTGGAAGACCACGAACTCAGGCGGATCGAGAAAGCGGCCGGAGTTCAGGCCGTCGGCCTCGATAAAGTTACCCCACTTCTTGCCGCCCCAAGCCAAGTCGAAGCCGGCCGTCGCCGACCCAAAGGAGCCATACGAGCTGCTGACGCTGCCCGTTGGTTTAGTAACTCCTTGTCCGGAGCGCGTTGTGGCCACAATCACCAGGCTGGTCTTGCCGCCATACTCGGCCGGCGGAGCGCCGCTGATCACTTCGATGGATTGAATTGAGTCGGAGGGGATCTGGTTGGAGAAGACCTTGCTCTGCTGATCGGTAATCGACTGGCCATCCACGGAGAAGGAGTTGGAGGCATGGTCGCCGAGGCCGTGGAAGAGGCCGTTGGAGTCGGCCGCCACTCCGGGCGTAGTCTCCGTAACCAGCGAACTGAGTCCAGAAGACTCGCTCTCCATTGGCACTTTGGTGAACAATTCGCGATCCACGTCGGTGTGGAAGGTAGAATCGGTCTCGACAAGGTCGCCCGATGCCTCGACGGTGACAGTCGAATCAGCGGCGGCGACCTGGAGAACCAGGTTCAAGTTAGTCCCCACCACGGAGCGAATCTCAAAACTCTGGCTCAAGGGTGCAAAGCCGTTGGCCGAGACGCTCACCCGGTAAGGATTGAAGGGGATGTTCGCGAAAACAAACTGGCCGGTTGCATCGGAGGAAACGATCCGGTCCAGGCCGCTTACCTCGTTGATCAAATGAACCGTCGCGCCGGGTATGACGGCCCCGGTGGCGTCGGTGACAGTGCCGCGCACAGTGCCGGAGTTACTGCCCTCGGCGCTCGCATGGAGCGGTGCAAGAATCAAGATAAGCACAAGAATGTAAAGAATAGCGCCGCGTTTGAACGGCATAGGGAAGCCTCCTGAGAAAGTCTGCATGATGCGGAAAGCAGGCCGTGGCGTGAGCCGCCGCGGCATCCTCTGTGCAAGGGTCTATCGATTCGTCTTCAAGGTCAGCTGATGAAGAACCCGGAACTGCTCCCGCAAAGAAGGCGGAAGAGTGCCGGAGTCAAGCTGAAACAAGATCGGAAGATGCCCTAACAGCCGGCAGGAGGAGGGCGTGTATAGAGCTTGGGGTGCCAATGGCGGACGACCGAACGCGCCTCAACCAGCGGCTCAGGCCTTCCGATCCTGATAAGGACGACCAGGACGGCTATGATTGCAACCGGCGCGGCCGAGTGCATCGCAATGCACAACTGGCAATGGTCGGCATCCGCGTCGAGCGCGTGGATATGCGCCACCTGGACCACGGTGAGCAGCGCCAGCAGGGCCAGACACAGCAGCGCCGCTGCCCCGAAAGCGTGTGGCTTCCGGCGGCGGCTCCCACGATAATCTGGCTGCAATCCGGTCAACAAATCCATCCCTTACTTATAGAGTACATAGGATTAGACGCGCCCGGAGGGCTCTGGGTTCCGGTTTTTGCCGGTTTTCTCGTCCCATTGGCCCCGCCAACCCTCGCCCGCGCCGTCTAAACTATTGAGCAATGGCCTCTTTCAGCCCAATGCGGCTGCTGTCTCTGTCTGCCTTGGCGCTCCTGCTGGCGATGGCTTCAGCCTGTGCCGCGCAGACCCAGACGCCGCTGCCGCTCAAGCTCGATCAGCCCGTCACGACCACCAATCATCGCCTGATCCTCAAGGACGGCAGCTACCAGGTGGTGCGCCGGTACGAGATTGCCGGCGACCGGGTGCGCTACATCTCCGTCGAGCGCGGCGGCGATTGGGAGGAGCTGCCCGTCGAGTTGGTCGACTGGGAGGCGACTCACAAGTGGGAGCGCGATCACGCCAGCCTGTCCGTCGAAGAGGCTTCGCCGGCCATGAAAGAAGCTGAGGAGATCGACAAAGAGGAGGCGGACGAGCGCGATGAGCAGCAGGCGCGCCGGCCCGAAGTCGCCAAGGGCCTCAAATTGCCCGACGAGGACGGCGTCTTTGCGCTGGACACCTGCAAGGGCAAGCCGGAATTGGTCGAGTTGCTGCCCGTGGACTTGGCCCTGAATGCGAAGAACCGCCATGGTTTGAGTACGCTGAATCCGCTGACCGCCAAGGCCAGCCTGGAACTGGAAGGCGCGCACGCAAAGATTCACCTGCACGTGAACGCTCCGGCCATCTTTCTCGCTCTGGCCTTTCGCGACGAAGCCGAGACAGTTCTCTCCCGCGCGCTGACGGTCGAGACCGGCGGCGCAAAAGAGGTAGCCAACCGCAAGCACGGCGCGCACTCGCCCTCGTCCGGCTTCGCCATCGTCCGCTCCGACGAACGCAACACGGTACGCATCGTCGGCGCCGTTCACGTGAGCCTCACTGGCAAGGTCACCCAGGACGAAGACACCATTCCAGCCAAGGTTGAAGTGCTCCCCGGCAAGCACTGGCTCAAGATCACACCGGAGAAGCCGCTTGCCGCCGGCGAGTACGCGCTGGTGGAAATCCTCTCCGCCTCGGAGATCAACCAGTCCGTCTGGGACTTCCGCATCGATCCGCAGTCGGGCGACAATCCGGGGTCGCTGGGGCCGATCTTGAAGTAGAAAAATGCGGGTGGATATAGATTTTCCGCATCAATAGCCTCTAAATGGTAAATCAAATGGTAAAATGGTATTTATGAATACCACTGTGGAGATCGACAAGGCCGGACGGATCGTGGTTCCCAAGAAACTGCGCGACGACTTGCACCTCGTTGCCGGCACTCGACTCAGGATTGAACGCAGCGGCGACCGGCTGACGCTGATGCCCAGTTCCATTGCGGCAAAGTTGGTCATCGAAGATGGAGTTCCGCTGATTTTTCCTGCTGACTCTTCTCATACGCCCATCCTCACCAGCGAAATGGTGACTGAACTGATTGAGCAAGGCCGCCTGGAACGCGAGCGGCGATTTCTTTCGTTCGACGAGGGTTTGGCCGGCGGCTTGACTGCGGCGCTGGACGAGGGAGCGACGTGATCTTTCTGGATACCTCGGTACTCATCGCCACCGCTCAAGTGAGCCACGCGCGCCACGCGCCCAGCCGTGAGCTATGGAACCAATGTGTCCGGCATTCCACGGCAATCAGCACGCATACAATGGCCGAGGTCTACAACACTCTCACCGCCATGCCGCCTGCCTTGCGCCTGGCGCCGCGCGATGCGGTGCTTGCCGTGGAAACATTTCTCCAGCGCCTCACACCGATCACTCTCACCGCCGATGAATACATGGAAACACTGCGCCGCACAGCGAACCTCGGCCGCTCCGGCGGCATGATCTATGATGCCCTTCTTCTGGCCTGCGCCCGCAAGGTCCAGGCCGAGCGGATCTATACCTGGAACGTGAAGCACTTCCAGACGGTAGCCCCCGATCTGGCCGACCGAATCATGACTCCGTAAATCATCTGCGCATCTGACTTAAGAAATCGCATACACGGTTTACCAGATGCGGCGTACGCCGAATTGGTCGAGCTGCGGGTCGGAGCTGAGGATGGCAACGTCGAGCGCCAGCGCCTGGGCGGCGATCATGCGGTCGAAGGGGTCTTTGTGCTCGGCGGTCAGGCGGCCAGCGCGCAGGGCGGAGGCCGTGTCGATAGCCAGCAACTCATATCCGGCCTCTTCCATCACCGCGAGATAATCCTGCTCCAGCTTCTCCGCGCCGGGAAGTTTTCCCAGGCGCACCTTGGTCGCGATCTCCCACGCGGACGCCGCCGAGACAAGAATCGTGTTGGCTTCGTCGGCAATCGTCTCTCGGGCTTGAGGGCTGAGGGAGTTTGGAGAGAGCGTGGCCCAGATCACGGCACAGGTGTCGAGCAGAACCTTCACTCTGCGGCGCCATTCCACAGGCGAAGCTCGTCTTCCGGCAGCGGCTCGAAGAAATGCTCGGAGAGAACAAAGCCGGGGGTCTCCAAAGCGCCCAGGCGCTTCTTTTTTATGGGATGAATGGCTTCCAAACGCGCTACGGGAGTCTTCTCCCGCCCGGAGGTGATTGTGACCACTTCGCCCTTTCGCGCCTGCTTGACGAGCGAGGAAAAGTTGGTTTTTGCCTCGAAAATGGTTGCTGAAATCATCGCCGCCCCATCCTGTCAGTTTATCTTAACCAACTTTGGCCACAATTTCAACTCCCTACTCCCGCACGCTGATCCCCAGCGCCTTCATCTTGCGGTAGAGGTGGCTGCGTTCCAAGCCTAACAATTCTGCGGCGCGGCTTACGTTGTTGCGTGCTTCTTCAATCTTCTTGAGGATGAACTCGCGCTCGTAGGCGTCACGAGCCTGTTGCAGCGTGGAGAACTCCTCCGTCGAGCGCGTGCCGGCTTTGTGGGTGAGCGGCGGCAGGTGCTTGCGCTCGATGCGCAGGGTGCGGGGATTGAGGATCATCACCCGCTCGATCACGTTCTTCAGTTCGCGGACGTTGCCGGGCCAGTGGTATTGGGAGAGCGTCTCCAGCGCCTCCTCGCCGATCTCCATGCGCGGGCGGCCGTATTGGCGGCCAAACTCGGCGAGAAACTCGGAGGCCAGTAGCGGTATGTCCTGCTTGCGCTCCCTCAGCGGCGGCACAAAAAACGGCACCACATTGAGCCGGTAGAAGAGGTCTTCGCGGAAGTTGCCCTTGGCGATCTCTTCTTCCAGGTCCTTGTTGGTGGAGGCGATCAGGCGCACGTCGACGAAGATCGGCTGCGTGCCGCCGACCGGAGTGAACTGCTGATCGTCGAGCGCGCTGAGCACCTTGGACTGCGTTTTGAGGCTCATGTCGCCGACTTCGTCGAGGAAGAGCGTCCCACCGTCGGCGCGCTCCAGCGTGCCGCGCTGCTCGGCCAGGCCGCCAGGTTGCGCGCCGTGCCGATAGCCGAAGAGCTCGGCCTCGATATGCGCCTCGGGGATGGCGGCGCAGTTCAGCTCAACAAAAATTTGGTCCCGCCGCAGGCTTTCGGCGTGGATGGCCCGTGCGATCAGCTCTTTGCCGGTGCCCGACTCGCCATAGATGAGCACGCGGCCGTTGGTGGGCGCCATCAGGCGAATCTGCTGGCGCAGGGCTTTCACGGGCACGCTTTCGCCGGTGAGCACCGAGCCGACGTTGAACTGGCGCTTGAATTCCTGGTTTTCGGTGCGCATCCGGCGCGCCTCGACCGCGTTCTTCAGCACGATCAGCGTGCGTTCCAGCGAGAGCGGCTTTTCCAAAAAGTCGTAGGCGCCCAGCTTGGTGGCCTTGACGGCAGCTTCGATGGTGCCGTGGCCGCTGATGATGACCACTTCAGGCCGCTGCTCGGCCCCCTGGCGGTGAATGTCGCCCAGCAGATCGAGGCCGTCGCGGTCGGGCAGCCAAATGTCCAGCAGAACCACATCATAGGGCGCGTCCTCGAGCAGCACCAGGGCTTCGGCAGCCGAGGCAGCGCTGGCCACGCCGTAGCCCTCCTCGCGCAGAATCTCTTCGAGAGAGTTGCGAATCTCGGCTTCGTCGTCCACCACCAGTATGTGATTCATCACAACGATCCTCTCACAAGTTGGGCAAATCAGAACAAATGTTATTTCGGCAAGCCGCTGACGAATCCGTACTTCGGTATTCTTCCAGGATTCTCCGCAACGTCTCGTCATCGCCCCGCTTAAATGCGGCATTTGCCTCTTTCGTCAAGCGCTCCCGCAAGGCTCGGTCAGCTTCATTCTTGGCGTGGTCTGGATGAACCTGTTTGACTACATCGAGATAGAGTTCTCTTAATCCTAATGAAGACGCAAAATCTGTGGCTTTCGCAGCTTCGCCGTTGGCGGCAGAGTAGGATTTCCTTGCATTCCTGCTCCCGCTGGGTAACCCACTAAAGTCAGTGTTGAAACCAATCTCTTCCGGATAAATCACAGTTCCCCTGGCATCTACGAATACCCCGCCCCTTCCTCTCTTTTCATTGGCGTCGAGCAGCCTTCCAAGAATGAAAAATAAGATGATCAGTGCGGCTAGACCGATCCATGGCACCGCACATCGATATACAATTTGGCTTTCTGCGCTGAATTCGAGCAGACTGTTTACTGACGGGTCAGCAGGGTTGTAATAAACAGTTGTGTCAGTTCGGGTCGGAACCGTACCAGAGTCCACATATTTTTCTTTGACCGCGTCATCGATAATCCATTGAGGGCAGTCTCTAAGTCCAATATAGAGGGAACCATCAACACTGAAATTGTAGGAGCAGCTATAGTAGTTGGCTCTGAGACCGCGAAAAATGGAATGATACACCGAAACAACGTGAGCGGTAGTTGTCTTCTCGCTTGGCGCGGCGCTCGCGTACTCCCTGGCATCATATACGCAGATACCTACGCACACGAAGACCAGTATCGATGATGTCAACGAACGGCCAGCTCCGATTATCCAGCTAAAACGCATTTGCACTCCGATTTCTCAGGACATCAACTTATTCAGAGACTCCTTCACGGGTGTTGCTATTCGTTCCAGCAGTCTGGCCGGAGTTGGGTAGAGGTTCCTGCAAAGGCTCCATCAGCGGCAGCCGCATCAGGAAGCGCGCGCCCTTGGGGGCATTGGCCTCGGCACGCAGGCTGCCGCCATGCTCCTGGACAATCTTGGCCGCGATGGAGAGCCCCAAGCCGGTGCCGCGCTGCTTGGTCGAGTAGAAGGGCAAGAACAGCCGCTCACGGATATCATCAGTGAGGCCGTGGCCGGTGTCGGAGACCGCAATCTCGACCGCGGCGCCGTCTTCGCTGAGCGAACTCGATACGCCTAGCTCGCGCAGCAGGCTGCCCTGCATGGCCTCGGCGGCGTTGTCGATCAGGTTGGCCAGGGCGCGTCGAATGGCCTCCGGATCGGCCAGCACCGGCGGCAATCCCGGCTCCAGATCGCACTCGATGGTGATGCCATCCAGCCTTCCGGCAAAGAGCGCCAGCGCCTGCTCGGCCACCTGATTCATGTCGCAGACGCGCGGCTGAGGGGCGGGAAACTCGGCCAGCGCGGAGAACTGGTCGACCAGAGTGCGCAGCGTGCCTACGCAGCCCAGGATCACCTCGCTGCACTTGCGAATGACGGCTGGCGAGTCCGGCTGGCCGCGATCCAGGTGGCGGGCAATCCGCTCGGCGGAGAGCGCAATCGGAGTCAACGGATTCTTGATCTCGTGGGCCACCCGCTGCGCCACCTCCTTCCACGCCAACTGCCGCTGCGCGCGCAGCAGTTCCGTCGTGTCTTCGACCACCAGCACAGTTCCCGGCCGCCCGCGCGATTGCTCAAAGCGTGCGGCGGTAATCGCCAGATGCAGAATGCGGCCCTCGGAATGAAACTCAATCTCCGTGAAGGCCAGGCCCATGCGGCGGCTGCGGCGCATCACCCCGGCCAGATCGTCGGCACACTCTGCGGGGAAGAGCGTATCAATCTTCTCCCCGCCCAGGCCGCAGTCCACACGCCGGCCCAGCAGCGCAGCGAAGGCCTTATTGGATTGCAGCACCGTGTCCGTGCCATCCAGCGTCACCACACCTGAGGGAATCGTCTCGACGATCGTTTCCAGCTCGCGTCGCCGCTCTTCAATGGCCAGGTTGGCCGCGGTCAGTTGCGCGCTGGAGCTCTCGGCCAACTGCCGGCTGGCGTCCAGGTCGGCGGCCATGAGGTTGAAGGCACGCACCAGTTCGCCCATCTCCCCGGTAGCAGCCAGGGCCACGCGGTAGTCGTACTTGCCGGTAGCGATTTCGGCCATGGCCTCGGCCAACGCCTCCACCGGGCGGGTGATCTGCCTGGATAAAAACTGCGCCACCCACACACTCAGGAAGAAGACCAGCACGGTAATGACCACCAGCGTCAGGAAAAACGTGGTGCGAATCTGGTTGCGTCTGCGAAAGAGCTCCCAGTAAGTGGCCGAGCCGGTGCGGATGCGCATCGCGGGCTGGCTCAGCCCTTGCGGCATGGGCAGCGCAGTCACCACGATCTTGCCCGAAGGCGTGACCGATCTGCCCAGCGCGTACTCCCGGCCCACCACATTGATCACCGGTTCCTGGCTGCTCTGCGAGGCGGTCAGCAGACTGAGTGGCAGCGGCCCCTTGAGCGGTATGGCGCTTCCCTGGCCGCCTTCCTCCAACCAAGGGATCAGGCTGGCAGGGCTGGACTCAGGCGGCGCCTGAAAGCTCGCTAGGACCCGCTTGTCCTTGCTGTAGACGATAACAAATCCGTTATCGAGCGTGATGCGGCGGGAGGCCAGTACAGCCTGAAGTACCGGCAGGTCACCATCCGGTGCGCCGGTGGTCGTGATCGACTCCGCCTCTCCCCGCGCATTGCTGGCCACATAGTGTGCCAGCTCCACCACTACACGCGTCGAGTCATCGCGCAGCTCTGTAGTGTTCGGCGAGAACCAGCGGTCCAGCGACCGGTTCATCAGCAGAAAGCTGAACAGAAACATCATCACCGCGGGCGCCAGCGCGATCAACACCGCGCCCAGCACCATGCGCGAGCGCAGCCGCGCCCCCAACCCGCTGCTGCCTTGCCCGGCGTAGACCTTGAGGACATTGCGCACCAGCAGCACCAGCAACAGCAGCAGCAACAGGAAGACCAGCACCATCAGGCTGGTGGAGACCAGCGTCTCGCCGGCAGTCTCCGGATTAAGGAAATTAACGTTGAAGGAGTAATGCCAGATCCTGACCGGCAAAGTCGTGTTGATCGCCTGAAATGCGCCGAGTAGAACGAAGATCAGCAGCAACCCGCCCGCAAGCAGTGCCACCGAACGCCGCCGAGGATCGCCGCTGAACAGCATGGGGCGATTATAGAACTGCAAGTGGTCAGTGGTCAGTTTTCAGGGAATCGAAACTGAATCTCTTGCCCGTTACCTCCAGACCACAAATTTTAACCAGCCCTCCCATACGTCGCCCCACGCATGGGCGATCATGTTGGCTCGCAGATTCCCGCGCCAGGCGGCCAGCGCTCCATACAGAACTCCCAGCACGCTGATCACGATTACATTCGTCCAGCCCTGGTAGCTGTGAAAGAGGCCAAAAACCAGCCCCTGCCCCAGCACAGCCGCCACTACGCTTCCGCTCAGTGCATGAAGCTGCCGCTGCACACAGCCGCGAAAAACCATCTCCTCGCAAACGCCTGCAGTGATGGAAGTCCCAAAGCCACCACGCGGCCCCAATCGAAGGAAGCCCGCCAGATGCGCCCAGGAAGCGAGTTGCTCCGGTTTTGCGCATGCGGCGGAATTGTCCGTAGCACGAATTTCATTTTTCAGCATGACTCTTTTTCTTTCGCTTTTCCGTATGTTTTCGCTGCTTTTTGGCGATCTTGCGCAACTCGTCCAGCGTCTCTTCGCCCCAGCGCTGATGCGCCTCCAGCTCCAACTGACCGAAGCGCGCCGCCATCTTCCAATAGGGCGCGTCGGGATACTGCTCGCTCTTGGCAATCTCCTCCAGCTCAATGCGTTTGAACTCGCGAAGAAAGGCGCGCTCGCTTTCCACCATGCGCTCCACGTGCTGAATCGAAATCTTCGGGGAAATCTGCGCGCCAAAAAACAGTTTCAGCAGCAATTCGTTGCGCGGAATCTCCGGCTGCGGCGCGACCTCGAGCCACGCCGCCAGCCGCTTCCGGCCCTTCTTGGTGATCGAGTAGACGTGCCGCTCCGGCTTGCCCTTCTGCCGCTCCGTCTGCGCGGTCACCTGCCCCGCCTCTGCCAGCCTCTTCAGGTTGGGATAGATCTGCCCGTAGCTTTCGTTCCAGAAGTGGCCGACCGAGTCGCGGATGACCTGGCCCAGGTCATAACCCGACATGGGTTCGATGGTCAACAGGCCGAGAAGCACTTCCATGCTTGAACTTGTGCGTTTTGCCATAGTTCTAATAGATATATGCTTAATAGATATTACTGTCAATAACCATTTTTTGCGCGTTCACAATGAAACTCTGATCGGCTAATCGGGAATACTCTATGCGCCCCGCACGGCGCCCCGCCCGCGGGCCTTCACGGCATACATACGCATATCGGCGACGCCGATGAGGGAGTGAACCGTTTTGCCGTCGAAGGGAGCGGTCGCCACTCCCACGCTGGCGCTCACGCGCAGCTCCTGCCCGTTCTTCATGCGGAATTCGGTCATCATCAGCGCGCGGTGCAGCTCGCTGATTTGCGTCAGAGCGGCATCCTCGCCGGTCTCCGGCATGAGGATGACAAACTCGTCGCCGCCATAGCGGAAGCACCAGTCCTGCTTGCGGCTCAACTCCTGGAGCCGCGCGCCGGCGCGAGCCAGCAGTTCGCTGCCCACCAGGTGGCCGTGCTCGTCGTTCACCAGCTTGAAGTGGTCCAGGTCAAGAAACGCCAGGCTCACCGGCCGTCTCTGAGTGCAGTGCTCCAGCTCCCGGCCCAGCACCTCATAGAGACGGCGGACGTTGAAGAGGCCGGTGCAGTCGTCGGTGATGGTCAACTGCTGGATGCGGGCCACGTCATGCGCATTCTCGATGGCGATAGCCGCGTGGTCGGCCAGGATGTGCAGGAAGGCGATCGTGTAGTCGGTGAGCTGGTCGGCGCGTGGATTGAAGATCTCGATGGCGCCATGCGTTCCTTTGCGCCCGCGCAAGGGCAGGGCGATGACCGAGCGCACGATTTGCGGCTGGGCGCCGATGGCCTGCTTGACCCGCGGGTCATTCTCGGCCTCGGGAACCAGCAGCGTCTCGCCGTGCTCCACCACCCATCCGGCCACGCCCTCGCCCACCTTCACGCGCAGGTCGCGCAGGGAAGCCTCTTCTCCGCCCGCGGTAATGGCGTAGTAAAGCTCCTGGCGATCTTCGTCGAGCATCAGCAGCGTCCACAAATCGGCTTCGATGAACCGCTCCATGTGCTCCATAATGGTGCGCAGAATCGTCTCCAGATCGAAGCTCGAAGTCAGCGAACGTGCGACCTGATGGAAGACAAGCAGGTCTTCGAGCGGGATGCGGCCTTCCGTCGCTTTCGTCATTTGTGTGTCCAGTGGGAGGAGTCTCTTCGCCATTCTTGCACATTGGATGCCCGGCGGAAAAGGCAACTCAAAAAGCTGCGGGAGAACTGATTCGGACGGTTGGCTCCGAACGGCAGTTCATGGCTTCAGTCCTGACAATAGAACCAATAAAATGTACGTAAAGTTAACCCCTGAAGTTCACTTCTTCTGACTTTCTGCAATAAAACAGAGTATTTCGCAGCCTGTCAGCCCTCTTGCTCAGTCCAGCCGCGGCGCGCCCCGGCGGAGAAAAATGCCGACGCCGCCGCAAATGGCGATAATGGCCAGCGCGAGGCCGAAGTAGTAGGCCATGGGATGCGCCCAGCCCGGCGAGTAGGCCAGATCCTGGCCCACCCACAACAGCAGGATGGCGGCGATCACGGTAAACTGCCCGGCGATGACCAGCAAGGTGTGGCCCAGGTCGCGCCGTTTGTCCAGCGCCTCCACCTGGTCGGGGGTCAGGGGTCGCTCTTCGGGGGGAAGCAGTGGATTTTCCATTGTTGTGGTCCTCTTCTGGCGGGTTTTGGCATAAAATTCGTGGCAGCCACGCCTGTCCTCGATTCAATCACAACCTGGCGAGGCTGCGCCAGTGGTCCGATTGCAAGTTGGGACTCGGTTTTCGGCCAGCCGACGTCCAGCAACTGGACCTCTGTGGAACACATCGGCGTTTGTGGGAACTTATCATGGTCATGCAGGCAGAATGATCATCCACGGAGGACTATATGGCAAACACACAGACGCTCATAGCCGAGGTCTACTCTGCTTTCAACCGGCGGAACATCGATAGTGCGTTGGCGCTGATGAGCGAGAGCGTCAGTTGGCCCAAGGCATCGGAAGGCGGGCGTGTAATCGGGAAAGAAGAGATTCGTGCCTACTGGAGCCGCCAGTGGAAAGAATTTGATCCTCATGTCGAACCGATTGAGGTGATTGATCGCGCAGCGGGCAAGATCGATGTCCGAGTCCATCAGCTTGTAAAGAGTCTTGGCGGCGATGTGCTTTCAGACAGCGAGGTCTGGCACTTCTATATCACCGCTGACGGTCTAATCGAACGGATGGACCTCGAAGGAAGCGGAGCAGACTCTGAGCAAAGCCCGTCCTCAGCGTTCTCCCGTAACGAGGCCTAGGGGGAATAGCCGGTCAGATATGCATATTCTTTTTTGCGGATCGCAGGCAGATTGGTCCCGATAATTCTCCCAGGGTCCGCAAATCTCAAGGATGTTGTCCTTGGCCGGTCTGTCGTCGGACGGAAACGCTATTTGGGCGGATAGCCGACCGATTGCGCGTACAGCGGACGCTTCTCGGCGGGCAGTTTCAGGGCCGCGGCTATGGCGGTTGCATCCTGCTGCCCGTGGAGGGCATAAAACCAGGCGTTCAGCCCTTCCGAGGCCGCGAAGAGATAGACGTTTTGACCGATGAACCCCACGTCCACCTGGGCATAATCCAGGTTGGCGCTGGCCACATAAACCAGGGTGACGGCCGCCTGCCCGGCGGGAGGCGCGCCCATTTTGGCGCGAAGGTCGCCGGCCACGACCGGGCGCAGCAGGTTGGCCTCGGCGTCATAAATGTAGACGCCCTGGGCAAGCACCACGTCCAGCTCCACCTCTTGTTTGTTCATGGCCGAGGGAGCGGTGCGGCCCAGGCCCGGCTTTACGTCGCGCGGCCGATTGACGCCAAAGGCTGCCCACAGCAGATTCGAAAGGGTTTGCGGCGGGAGCGGCTTGTCCAGGAAGGCGCGCGTGGTCTGGCGTCGCGCCAGCGCCTGCATCAGCGGTATTCCGGCGCCGATTTCAGGCTTGGGAAGCTGAATGGGCTTCAACTCCTGCGCGGAAAGAGCGGGCACGGCCCACAGCAAGGCAGCCAGTGCAAGCAGCGCGGCCGAGCGCCGGTGGACTAAAAGGACAAAATTGCGCATGGTTCCTCCTCAATGAATGCGAATGAGGCCGAGAGGCTCTGTTGGTCCAGTTCAGTCAGACAGGAACGCCACTGACTGTAACGAGCTGATCTCGAAGGGTTTGCGGCAGCGCACATTGGCGCAGGATAATTTCTCGTCGCGTCTCACCATATAAGACTGCGCCTTGGCGAACTTGGCCCTGTCCCGCTCGTCCGCTCCCCGCGGCAGTTGCGCCCGCTTGCGCCGCACCACCCAGGTCACCTTGTATTCGCCTTGCTGCCCGCACTTGGGGCAGGTCAGCGTGTGCGTATGCTCTTCGGTTGTTTCGTTGAAATAATCCCGCTCTTCCATGCTCTTCCAGCTCTCCATCCCGGCAAAAAACGCGCCGTCGGAACCCCGGCTCTTCCACTTCGCCTTAACTTACTCCATACTCATACTTGCCATGACGAAACGCAAGCCAGGGATATTTTCGGCCACCAAAGCGGTCAAGGCCAACGCACGGGAGCGCATCGGCCAGCCCAAACCCGTGCGGATTATCGACACCGAGCCCCGCACCGGCCGCGCCATCAAGCACAAGCCCACGCTCGAAGAGGTCATCCGTCAAGCGGAATCCTGAGGTTGCGCCGCAGGCGGGATGCGCTTCATTCTCCAGAGGATACGGCGGAAGAGGCCGAGAATGCGGCGGGTGTCGTGCGCGGAGAGCGCCAAGCGGCGCAAGAGCAGGCGGAGATCATGGCGGTTGGCCGGCTGCATCCCGCGCGGCGAGTAGTCGGCCGCCTGCATCGCCTCTTCGATCACCCCGGCCAGCAGCTCCAAACGGCCGGATGGAGCGGCGGAAGTGGTTGATGGGATGAGAGTTGCTGATTCGACGGAGGGGGATTCCGTCGTGGGGACGGCGTGCACAGCCAGCTCATAAAGGCAGACGGCGACGGCCTGGCCCAGGTTCATTGAGGGCTGGCGGGGGTCGGTGGGGATCTCGACGAAAAGGTGACACCAGGAAAGATCGTCGCGCGTAAGTCCATGCTTTTCAGAGCCGAAGACCACGGCAACGCGGCCGCCGCGGGCCAGCTCGCGAGCTACCAGCGGAGCCAGATCAGGGAGAGCAACCACCGGCTGTTCGGGCTTACGATAGGTGAGGGTTCCGGTGCCCACCACCAGCGTGCAATCGGCGACGGCCTCGGCCAGAGTCACTGATTCCACGGCGCTTAGCATCAGCTCAGGCGCGCCGACAGCGGAGCGCGCCTGGCGCCACATGGGCGCAAAGGGGGCGACGACCGAGAGGCGCTGAAAGCCGAAGTTGGCCATCGCACGCGCCGCCGCTCCTATATTGAGGGGGTTGCGGGGCGAGACCAGCACCACGTCGAGGCGTTCGCGTTGGGATTCCGGGAGCACGCAATGATTGTAGAGCGCGGGGTGGAGGGCCTGGAAAACCGTGCGCTCCAGGATACCGTTTTTTCAAAAGTGTGAAGCTAAATGCAGCCGGTTTACCCCCAAACTGAGCAGCAATAGGTCTCCGGTTTCGGGGAAAGTGGTGCTCGGTAGCTGTCCGGTTTTGCCTGCACTGGTGGCCTGTAGCTGTCCACTTTTACGGGAATGGCTGCAAATACGTCATCAAAAAATTTGAACTCGTCCCGGATGGCGGGACTCCGGGGTGTTTTGGGGCGAAGATTTGGCGTTTTTGCTTGACTAAGGTTGGTCAAGTTTCAGGGATCAGGAAGACCCTGGTATGGGTGAGGACGTTTCCCGGGTCTCCTGGGCGAGATCGGAGAACCCTATCCTGCGGCTCAGGGCGCTTGGCGCTTTTGGACACACTAAATCTCAGAGCAAAATTTCTGGCTTACGGCTATTACGCTGGTTCTGCTAATCTTCTAACGACACGAAATAGAGGCTGACGACCAATGGCTAAACTGGCGGGAGCCCTCATACTTGAAGCTCCCAAGGCACCACAACGAAAACGAAAGTCCGTCGTCATCGGCTACAAGACGGCGCGCGGTACCATGTTCCAAGGTACGATTGAGGCTTTCCTTCAGTCCCCCAGATCTGCGGAGTATGCAGGCAAAGTGCAGCTCATATTTACCTCGCCACCCTTCCCTTTGAACCGGAAGAAGGCATATGGCAACAAGCAAGGGGAAGAATTCAGTACTTGGCTTGCGGACTTGGCACCGAACCTGAAAAAGCTGCTTACGCCTACGGGATCCATCGTGATGGAAATGGGCAATGCCTGGGAACCTGGGCGTCCAGTCATGTCGGTCTTGGCACTGGAGTCCCTGCTTCAATTTCTAAAGAAAGGGGAATTGCAACTCGCCCAGCAATTTATTTGCTACAATCCCGCGCGGCTGCCCAGCCCGGCACAGTGGGTAAATGTTGATCGGATTCGATTAAAGGATGCCTATACGCACGTATGGTGGATGGCCGCAACTGATAGGCCATATGCAGACAACCGACAGGTCTTGACACCATACAGCAAGTCGATGCTTCACCTACTTAAGACCGGGAAATACAATTCAGGTAAAAGGCCTTCTGAGCATCATATTGGTAAAACGTCCTTCTTAACTAAGAATAAAGGTGCAATTCCAGCGAATGTTCTGACAATCACCAATACGGGAACAGGAGATGTTTATCAGAAATACTGCCGCGAAAACGGCATTAAACCACATCCGGCGAGGATGCCCGTTGCTTTGCCTGAGTTCTTCATTAAACTCCTAACGAAAGGGGACGACTTAGTGATGGACCCCTTTGCAGGGAGTAATACCACTGGAGCTGTTGCTCAGCAATTGAAGCGTAAGTGGATTTCTGTGGAAGCTAAGGATGAGTACATAGAAAGCTCCAAATCGAGGTTTGTGATGCGAAAGGTCGACACAAATGACAAACAACGAACTGTTAGTAACTCTCCGCAGAGCTGGAACGGTAAATGAAGTAGAGCGCGCATTGCAAGAATTCGAGGGTACGAATCATATCGAATGGGTTCCATTCGGTCGTGAGAACAATCGCGGTACCATCGAGGTTTCATCTGATCCTACACGATCTTGCATTGAACGCATTACTAACGGTGTGGACGCAGTGCTCGAAATGGAGCATGAACGCCACAACGGATTACCCGACTGCAGGTCACCAAAAGAGGCAGCGATGGCCTGGCTTGAGGTGCCAGGAAATGGGTTAAGCGGTATGACCACAGCTGAAAGGCGGAGGCTTGGGCAACGCATTACAATTACTCTGGAGCCGGGTGAAGGTAAGGAAAGCCGCGTTCTTACTATTAGCGACAGAGGCATCGGATTGACGCCGGGAAGTATGCCCGAAACGATTCTGAGCCTCAACCAGAGTAATAAAACCTCAAAGCACTACCTTGTGGGAGCATATGGACAAGGCGGATCTAGTACATTTGCTTTTAGCCGTTGGTCTTTAATTGCATCTCGTTATTCGGATGGCCCTATAGGGTTCACGGTCGTAAAGTTCCTCGATCTTCCCGCCGAGCTGTTTAAGACCGGGCACTACGTATACTTTGTGATGAGCGATCTCTCTATTCCATTTGCAAATTTGGATATTAATGAGTTTCCGCGAGGCACTGAGGTACGTCACTTCGGATACGACCTAAATAATTTTGGATCTCCGCTTGGCCCGAATAGCCTTTATGGCAGCATGAATACAAATCTCTTTGATCCCGTAATGCCAGTCTGGTTCGATAATCGTGTCCATAATTATCGGCGTGTCATCAAAGGATCGCGCAATGCTCTTTGTGGTGCAATTGACGATGGTGATGAGCGCACTGGGCCGACTCTGTCGCACTCGATTCCTTCCTTTAGTGTTTCTCTGGGTGATTTTGGCCGAGTCGGTATCGAATATTGGGTTCTCCAGCAGCTTACAAAAGATAACAAGCAACCGAGCAAGGCATTTGTAAATCCTGCCAGGCCTATTATCCTCACACTCAACGGCCAGAATCAAGGGGAGTTTTCTCAATTACTGATTCGCAAAGATGCCGAGCTCCCTTTTCTGGCCCAGCGGTTAATCGCTCATGTCGATTGCAATAGTTTAAGGAACCCCTGCGCAGGTGCGTGATTTTGCATCGACAACGCGAGCGCAGTTGATTTTTTGATTCTGAATAGGTTTTCTGTCGGAAAAGACGGGTTGCTGCTGATCTTTTTCGCCTCTGTGAGGCC
>Ga0224555_1000438_pt1 | contig 63195 bp, 39 predicted proteins | sample 714S23034metaG_FD_180687 | JGI IMG/M metagenome (GOLD analysis project Ga0224555, IMG submission 180687) | Peat soil microbial communities from Stordalen Mire, Sweden - 717 S2 30-34 | ecosystem: Environmental > Terrestrial > Soil > Wetlands > Peat | place: Sweden: Norrbotten County, Stordalen... | reverse complement strand
CTTCCGGCTCGCACAGCAAGCTGTGGCCATCGAACCCGTAACCCTGGATCAAATGATTCACCCCGATACAAAATCAAGAGCGAAACCACAACCTGTTGGGCCTACCTGAGTGAAGCAGATACCTAGCTGCTACGTTTCGGCCTTGCACTGCAATTGCGGTGTCAAGCGCCATGCGGATTGCACCGTACAGTTGAGCATCCGCGCCGAGAGTGCTGCAACTGACCTGGCAGTGAGCGCTTTGTTCCCGCCGGCGAAGGATCGCCTGAACCGCAGGGCTGAGGGCAGGATGCAGCCCCACGCTTCCGCCGAGGACAAAAAGGGGGCAGCTCAGCACGAGCGACAGATTGTAGAGTGCATACGCAAGGAGCTGCGCGGACTGCTGCAGAATTGCGCGGGCCAGAGGATCGCCGTGTTCCTCTGCGGCATGGTCAAAAATCTGAGTCGCAGTGAGGTCTTTGGGCAGGCGGGTCATTTCCGGGTTCCACGCGCGCAGCCACTGATTTCGGATGCCTTCACCACCTGCCAGGCTTTCGAGAGCGCCTGGCTCACCCGGTCCGGCAGGCTCTTCCGGCACCCCTGGGACGAGCATGTAGCCAATCTCTCCCGCTGTCCAACCCATGCCGCGCAATGGAGCGCCGTTCAAGATGATTCCAGCGCCGATGCCGGTGCCGACCGCAATAAACACGAAGTCTTTTGCACCTTGCCCAATGCCCGCGCAGCTTTCGCCGAGTGCGGCAAGATTCACATCGTTATCAATCGCTGCCGGCACGCCAAGCGCGGACTCAAGCATTGCCTGCAAGGGAATGTCGCGCCAGCCCATTAGATAGGACGTAGCAATAACGACTCCGGTGTTTGCGTCGGTAATACCTGGAGCGGCGGCCGCGACCGCGAGCAGAGACTCGCGCGATAAGCCCTTCTCCCGCAAAAGCTCATCGATACTTTTGTGAATCATGTCTACGACCAGTTGCGGATCGCGTATGCCCGCGGTGGACGCGAACTGCCTGGCAACGATGGCGCCGGACGAGTCTGAAAGCGCTACGCGCAGGTTGGTTCCGCCAATGTCTACGCCGACAACATAGCCGGCGTCATGCTCCGCAAGCGGTGATTGTCTGAGTACGCCGGGGGAAACCTGTTGCGCCATCTTGAAAATCCACCTCTGAATCTCAGGTTAATTGCACGCTTTGAATCGCGCTGGTTATACCGCTCGATTGGTTGCGGCGCTGATGCTTTCCAGTTCACGCCCCTTGGTTTCGGGGATAATGAACCGCGTGAATAGCAGCGTAAGGATGCAAAACCCACCATAGATACTAAAGGTGAGCGAGTTACCAGCAGCGTTTAGAAGCGAGAGAAACGTAAGCGAAACAATAAAATTTGAGATGCCGGCGCCCAGAGTCGCGGCGGCAACACCGCGGCCCCGCAGCCGCAGAGGGAAGACTTCGGCGACCAGAATCCATGCGATTGGCCCCATGCTGGCTGCGAAACATGTGATGTAGACCATTAAACAGACTGTAGCCAGAATGCCCAAAGACCCTGCCAATGCTGCCTGAAAGTGGAATGCCACTGCAAGGGCAAAGAGGGACGCGGTCATGCCGCCCACTCCCGCATAAAGAAGCGGCTTGCGGCCTATGCGGTCAACCAGGGCCAAGGCAATCACGGTAGCGAGAACATTTGTAATCGCAACCAGCAGGGTGGCAAAGATTGCGTTGCTGTTGGAGGTGATGCCAGCCATTTTAAAGATCTGCGGGCCGTAATAAATGACGGTGTTGATTCCTGTGACCGGACAAAGGATGGTAAAGCCGACGGCGATAATCAGCGACCGGCGCACGGCTGGACTCCAGAGGGCGCTCCAGCGGGTTTCAACCTGCGCTGCCAGCCCGCCGCGGATGTCATCGAGCAAGAGCTGCGCGCCTGCCTCGTTGGTATACGAGTCGAGCACACGCTTTGCCTCCGCAGTGCGATTCTTTGAGACCAACCACCGGGGACTCTCGGGAAGCGTGAGGATCATGAGCAGGAAGACGACTGCCGGAATTGCCCCGATTCCGAACATCATTCTCCATGCCTGCCGCCCGGCGAGCCAGTAGCCTACGAGGTCAGAGATGGCGATGCCTACCGTGAGGGCAAGTTGGTAGAGCCCAATCAGCCTGCCGCGCGATTGCGGCGGCGAAAGCTCAGAGACATAGACGGGCGCGGTGACGGAGGTGAATCCGATTGCAACGCCCAGCAGCAAGCGGGCAACAATCAGGGTGCCGACGTTCGGCGAAAGCGGGGCAAGAATTGAACCGACGATGAAGATTACGCTGCCCCATAGAAGAGTGTTACGTCTTCCGATCCGGTCGGCGACGGCTCCGCCGTAGATGGCTCCGAGCATGGCTCCCACGAGCACTACGCTGACGACTATCTCCTGCATCTGTGTCGAGAGGCTAAACGAGCTGCGCACAAAAATAAGCGCCGCAGCTATGATTCCCATGTCGTAGCCGTATAGAATGCCCCCCAGGCCGGCAATGAGGGATACTCGCCAGATAAAGCCGCTTCTTACCTGCGGATTGACGGAGTTCTTTTGTTGTTGCAAACCATTACCTCTCTCGGATGATAGTCTCTAAAAGGGACATACTTAACAACAGTAACAAACTCGGTACCACAAGTCGAGGACTCAGATGAGCGAAACGACGTCAAGCCCGCGCTGGATATCGGGCATTGCACCGCCCAAGGAACTCTTGACGGCAAGCGGAACCCAGATGCTGGAACTTGAGTGCCGCCAGCAGCCTGAGCGCCTGCACGAAATCATCAGCGCTTACAGCAAAGACGAGGAAATTCGAGCAGAGTTGAAGTCCCTGCGCAACCTGGCGCGAACAAAAGGGCCGGTGATGTTCATCGGCATGGGCGGCTCTCTTTGTTCAGCGATCAGCGGGTCCATCATGCTCCAGAGCCACGGCCGTTCTTCGTTTTCGGTCGACGCGGGAGAATGGCTGCACTACGGCTCCTCCGATTGGCAGGATGCGGCTGCCTCCATCCTGCTGACAACGTCAGGCGAGAGTGCGGAGTTGGTTGAGCTGCTCAAGCGCATGGGGGGAGAACGGCAGGGTCTGATCTGCAATAACGCGGCAAGCACCTGCTGGAAGCTGGCTCAACACAAATTGCCCATTCTGGCGGGACCGGAATACGGCAATGCGACCAAGAGCTACACAAATTCCACTGCAGCGTCGATTATTCTTGCTTCGGAGATGTTGGGTTATCAATGGGAAAGCGATGCCATGCGCGCGTTGGAGGTTTTTGCCGGCAGCCTGGATCGCATTTTTGGAATGCGGGAACAGATGGAAGAGTTCTGGCGCGGCGCTGCGAATACTGAAGTGATTGGGCGCGGCTCAGCCTATGGAGCCGCAATCATGGGTGCTTTAACAATTCGTGAAATGAGCGGTCACCGGGCTGCGCCGCATACAAGCGCGGGGTTCAAGCATGGACCAAATTTGGATGTGGATGGTTCGCACCTTGCGGTGATCTTCGCGCTGGGCCGCGTTGCCGGGCTGGGCGTGAAGCTAGCGCAGGAGTGCAATCGGCGAGGAGGCAAGGTGATGCTTGTATCGAGCGAGAATCACGAGGGCAGCGACCGGTTGCTTCCAGTTAAAATGGATGCGGTGCCCGAACCGTGGGAGAGCATTACCTCCATTCTCGCAGCCCAGGCACTCACTCTTGGAATTATTGAGAAGATCGGCTGCAGGCTACCTCCGCGCTTTCAGTATGGGGTGATGGAGCAGTAGCTCATTGCGAGCACATTTTGAAATGGCGGCGAGCTGACTGTGAAGAAAAAATCGTTTCCAATCGGCAGACCTTCTGTCCTGAGGCATACCAACGCGTCGAGTATCCTGGCTCTTCTGCGCGAAGCCGGTACATGCTCGCGCGCAGACCTGGTTCGCGCATCGGGACTGAGCGCTCCGACTGTCACAAATGTGGTAAGAGACCTGCTTGCGGCCGATCTTGTCGAGCCTCTTGGCGAAGGGGAGTCGAGCGGCGGCCGACCGCCGGATTTGATCCGGTTCAAGGCAAAACGCGGATGCGTTCTCGCCGTGCAGATTACGGACGGCGACATTCGGTTGTTGCTTGCCGATCTTGATGGAAATGAGCTGGAAAAGCTGGCGCTGCCGCTCTTGGAAATGAAGACAACACCTGAAGCCGTTTGCGGATATATCGGCGAAGGATTGCGGACATTGCTGCGCAGGCGGAGAATGACTCGCGACCAGCTTCTGGTGCTTGTGGTGGGTGTACCGGCCATCACGAATGTCGAAGAGGGAATTGTGCTGGCCATCAGCACCCTGGAGGGCTGGCGCTCAGTCAAGCTGCGCGACCTGCTGCACAAGATAGTGGGTTGCATGGTCATTGTCGAGAATGACATCAACCTGGCGGCGCTGGGTGAGCGATACCGCGGAGCCTCTCGCAACGAGTCTGACTTTGCGTACATCAGCATTGGCAAGAATGTAGGCGCGGGCATTGTTCTCAACGGCAAAATCCATCACGGGGCGCAATGGTCCGCCGGTGAGATCGCATATCTGCGGTTACCGAATACGTCTCGCAAGCAGCTTACGGTTTTTGAGTTCGGCGAGCTGGAGTCTGTGCTGACGAGCTCGGGAATCATTGCAAGCTGGCGCGAGCAGACGGGCGAAGGCCGTTTGGCAATCGGCAGTGCTCTGCAAGTTCTGGATCTAGCCGAAGGCGGCGATGCGCTGGCAAAAGGAATTGTGCAGTACCGGTCCGGCATTGTTGCCGATATAGTTTTGAACCTGTGCCTGATTCTTAACCCGGCTTTAATTCTTCTAGGCGGAACAATTGGTGAACACCCGGCCTTATTGCGCGGTGTGCAACAGCAACTGGAAGGAAGCGAGTTCGGCGTTACCCGCGTGCTTGCAGGTGCGCTGGGAGAGGCTGCGGTGCTGTGGGGCGCAGTCATGCTTGCTCTTGATTTTGTCCCTGAAGTGCTTTTGCCGCCTGCTCCGCAGTGAACGCGCAGGCCGGAGCGATCAGTGCGCCGCAGCCTGAGAGACATTGACGACAGTTACGGCCGGCTGCCCAAAGTTTGCTGCGTAAACCCGCTCTGCTGCCGGGTCGATCGCAAGCGCATAGGGATTTTTTCCAGCACTGTATGTGCCGATGACGCTGTTGGTTTCGCCGTTGATGGCAGTGATGCTATCGCCGTGGACGTTTGCCACATATATGCGGCTATGAAGCGCGTCGACTGCAACGGCCTGAGGATGGCCGCCCACGACCAGCGTGGCAACCACCTTGTTTGTTGCCAGGTCGATCGCGCTGACGGTCGCGGAGCCGTAGTTCACTGCGTAAAGCATCTGGGTGCGGGGATTAATCGCAACGGCGCATGGAATGGAGCCGACCGGCACGGTGTGAACGGCACGCGTCTGCACATTCAGCTCAACGATGTTGTCTGTTTCTGTATGGCCGAGGTAGAGCATATCGGTTGATTGATCGAAAGCCATTCCCCAAAGATGCGCGCCCACGCCGACCTTAGTCATCGCCCCGGTGGCAGCATTCACGATTCGAATGAAAGGGTCTCCATATGCTGTGAGGAAGACGGTGTTGTTGTGGGGATCGACGACGATTCCATCCGCGCTGCCGGTTTTGAAGCGGGTGACGGAGTTTGTGGCCCCGTCGATGACGATCAAAAAGTCGCTATAGGTGTTGGCCACATAAATTGTGTTGGTGGCTTCATTCGCGGCAATGACGTACGGGTATGATCCGGCGCGTATCTTAATGGTTGCGATTACCGCGTCCTGCTTGCCGTCAATCACGCTGACGGAATCGCTGTCGCCGTTAACGACATAGATCCGGTTTGTTCGGGGATTGACAGCAAGCGCAATGGAGCCCTTGCCTACCTTGACCCTGTGAGCCGATCCGGTTTGCTCATTTGTAACGACCACCTGGTCCGCTTTTTCGTCGACCGCATAGACCTTATGGGTTTGCGGATTGATGGCGATGGCGCCAGTGGTAATCAGTCTTCCATAGGAAGCATCCGTTTCTGCCTGCGCAGCGCCAACGGCGCCAAGGAAAAGCGCAGTGGCAGCGAGTGTGCAGATAAGAGAGGCAGACCATCGATTCCTGGGCCGAGGTGTGGAGCTGAGCATCTTCATGTTGTGACGGATCTCCGCGTTACTATATTAACAAACATTATTAAGTCCGGCAGCGAATTTGCAGAGAGCATGCGCACCGGCAGAAGGGCGATCCCGATGAGCCAATCGATGCGCTTTGTTTGCGCGTGCGCGAAGTGCCTGATGGTTGCTGCGCCGATTTTTGGGCAGGAGAAGTCATTCCACGTGCTGGCCTTTTACTCGACCACGGTGGAGCAGGACCATGTCGAGTTTGCGATGCAAGCGATTCCGTTTTATCAGGCGATGGCCGCAAAGGACGACTTCGAATTCAAGACCACGAAGAACTGGAATGACATGAATGCGGAGGTGCTCTCGCATTACCAGGTTGTGATGTGGCTGGATGACAGGCCGTCAACGCCGGCGCAGCGGCTGGCGTTCCAGAACTATATGGAGCATGGTGGAGGGTGGCTGGGGTTCCATATTGCCGGCTATATGTCCGGCCGAAAGGAGTGGCCCTGGTTTGCGGATTTTATTGGAACGGTGTTTTCCGGCAATAACTGGCCGCCGCTGCCTGCAAAGATCGATGTCGACGATCCGGACCATCCTGTGACGAAGGGGTTTCCGGTGAGCTATACGTCGCCGGCAAACGAATGGTATAGCTGGAATCCCGATCCTCGACTGAGCTCCGGCATCAAGGTGCTGATGACTTTGGACCCTTCCAACTATCCAATTGGGTTTAAGAACACACGGACGCACGGAGATATTCCTGTGACCCGGACCAACACCAAGTACAGGATGCTTTATACGAATATGGGCCACGGCAACAAGATATTCGATAGCAAGCTGCAGAACAGCTTTTTTGAGAATGCTCTACTGTGGCTGGGAGGCCGAATGCAATAGGCGCCTGTTCGGGTTCCATGCGCAGCCACGACGAACAGGGCTTTCAAGGGGTCACGGGCCGCGGTTACGCCAGGCTCCTGGCATAGGCGATTTGCTTCACCATGTCGGGGTCGGTGTCACCTTCCTTTTCGTACTCAACGGCGACCGGGCCTGTAAATTTCATTTGGCGGAGTTCACTCATGACCTGGGGGATGTGCCCGATACCCGTTCCCAGCAGAACATTCTCCTCATCTCCCTTCGCCTTTATGTCCTTGAGGTGAACCATGCGAAGACGCGGCGCGAGCTTGAGAATTGCAGCGGCGGGATTGTAGCCGCATATGGCGAACTGCCCGGTGTCCGCGGTTGCCCCCATGGTTTTGGAGAGGCCGGAGATGGCGTTCCATACTTCGTCCGGGCTTTCGTAGGCGAACTTGATATGCGGGAAGTAGTGATTGTGCAGGCCGAAGGTGAGCCCTGCCTGTGTCAGCTTTACATCGATCCGGGGCAGGACGGGCGCGGGAGCATCGCCGGTGATGTTGCCGGATCCCAGGATCGTTGCGAAGCGGATGGCGCGGTCGATGTCCTGATCGTTTTGTATGGGCCCCGAATAGTATGACCAGCAGCGGATTCCGGCGCGGTCGAGCTTTTCGCGTGTGGAATGGAACAGGTCTTCTTTTGGGTTGGTCAGCAGTATGTACTCGTCCTGCGATATCTCGATTTCGCGGATACGAAGGAGTTTCAACTGGACGATCATGTCGTCGAGGGAGATGCTGTGGTAACTGTAACTCCCGATCGCAATATCCAGTTTGCTGAAGGCAAAGAGCGGAGTTGCCGCACACATTACGCCGCCGGCCGTAGCCAGCTTGAGAAAGCTGCGTCTTGTTTGCCCTGCAAGAGTCACCATAAGAGCACGTCCCCGAATGTTATTAATATTTAATTACAAAGTGGTGATCGAATTAAGTCCACCACACGCGACGGCATCTGTCAAGAAAAGCTTAGAAGCCGCTTAAAATTCGACGAAATCTGTTCAAACAAACGGGATCGCCTCACTGTTTGTGTGGCATCACTGCGGGCGGTTTCGCTCTATTTCGCTTGTTCGAAAATCGGAAACCTGTTTATCTTGAAGGTTCTGAGTTAGAAGGAGGGAGCCTATCTCACCCCGATCGACTCAGAACGGATCGGTTCGTTACAGCGTTTGACGAGCCAGAATGCGGAACAGCCTGACATTTCCAATGCGGGATCGGAAAAGGGGAAACTGTGCCACGAGAAAGTCACTTACAACCAAAGCAACTGCCGTCTTTTTTTAAATACACTGACAGCCAAGAGTTCATGGAAAGAGTTCGCATCGGGATGCCTCCTGTCATTATTTGTGTAGCTTGCAATGGTGGCATTCAGGGAAGAGAAGCAAATGATGCGTTACCGGAAACAGCCGAGGAAATAGCCGACTCGGTCGGAGCCGCATATGACTCGGGCGCGGCTATGGTCCACATTCATGCGCGCGATCCGAAAGATCTCACGAAAGGCGCGTGCGATGTTGAACCCTGGCGGGAAGTCCTGCGAAAAGTACGCGAGCGCTGCCCGGAGATCATCATCAACGCGACGACCGGGGGCAGCCCTAATTTGACGCTGGAAGAGCGGGCTTCCTCTCTAGACGCCGGTCCGGAAGTTGCATCGCTGAATTTGGCGCCCGATATGAGCAGGTATCAATTAAGGGAGCGCGCTGCGCCCTTGCCGAATCCGCGGCCGGCGCTGGAGATTGATGAATGCGTTCCGTACACTTATGGCCATATTCATGAGCTCGCCGCGAAGATGAAGCGGCGCCAAATCAAGCCTGAGTTGGAGACGTATCATCCTGGCTGCGCATGGGTCGTGCGATACCTGATCGAAAACGATCTGCTGCAAAAGCCCTACTGGATCCAGACCGTGATGGGATACCAAACCGGAAGTTCCCCAACAGTCGATAATGTCCTGCAGCTATTGAGGGAACTTCCCGAGGAATCCCTATGGCTATGTTCGGCCGTTGGCCCATATCAACTCCCGCTGACGACTCTCGCCACCCTGATGGGCGGCCATGTACGGGTTGGTCTCGAGGACAATGTCTACTACGCTCGTGGACAGAAAGCCAAGAGCAATGCCGAATTGGTCCAAAGGTCCGTACGCATCGCCCATGAATTGAACCGTCCAGTAGCGACTCCGGCGCAAGCCCGCTCGATGCTCGGCCTAACATTACATCGTTAAGTATTGACATCAAGTTTTGACACTGTACGGCCGGGCATGATCGGAAACCCGATCGCGAGGTTTTGCCAGCGTTTGGAGCGATTCCCAGTCGACTTGCTGGAGCCGATGGGCGGCCCGGCTGCCGGATGGGAACGTACAGGCCATGCAGCCTGCGGAAGACCTAAAGCCATAGATGAAACCACTTCTCGACAGTCCATCTTATGTGATAGAAGGCTAACTGAGCACAAATATTTTTCCGCAGCCTGGATAACCCGACCTATGCCGAAACTCGAGGTGAATGGCTTTTCAATGTTTTACGAGACCAGCGGGTTAGGTCAACCCATCTTGTTTATACCGGGTGCGCTGGGGAGCGGAAGGATCGATTTCAAGGATCAGCTTCCATGGTTCAGCCAGACGTTCAGAGTGATTGCTCCCGATGCGAGAGGTTACGGGGAATCCAGGCCTCCGGAGCGCGACTATCCTTTGGATTTCTATCAGCGGGATGCTGAGGATATGCTTGCCCTGATGACCGCCCTGGGCCACGATGAATTTTCAATCGCCGGGTGGAGTGACGGAGCCAATATAGGCGTTCTCATGGCCGCCAAATGTCCCGAGCGGATTCACCGGCTCGTCATCTGGGGTGGAAATTCCTACCTCAGTGCGGAAGAGATCGTTGCTTTCCAAGCTGTGCGCTCGATAGCGTCGTGGTCGCAACGGGCAGCGGCTGCAATGCGGCAGATCTACGGGGATTCGCTCGATGGCCTGTGGGAACAGTACGTCGTGGGCCTGGAAGAGCTCTACAAAGCGGGTGGCGAAATTTATCGGTCTCAACTCAACCGGGTAAAATGCCCGACACTTATCTTGCATGGGGAGAAGGATCCCCTCGTCCCATCCTTTCATCCCAGAACGATCCATCAAGGCATTCAGGGATCGGTGCTTCATATTTTCCCGGAAGGCAAGCACAATATTCACGCAAAGTATGCGGCGGAATTCAATCAATGGACTTCGTCATTTGTTGCAAGCCAATCGCCCCGATTGTGAGGAGCCGGGTTTTCCGCTGTATTTTCCATCCAAATTCCCTGTTCCCAAATTCCAGTGTCCAGGCCGTATGATTTGGCAATTGCGCCTGGGCCAGCGCGGGCGGGGACGCCCGCGCGACAGCCGGTCTAGAGACCGGCGCTACATTGCGGTCAGGAGACCGGCGCTACATTCCGGTGTGGAGACCGGCGCTACATTGCGGTCAGGAGACCGGCACTACATTGCGGCGATACCACGATCATTCGGTCACGGAGTTAGAACCGGCCCGATTCACTTGGGGATTGAGTAATAAGTGTAGGTGTAACTCCAGGTAACACTTTTCCCGGGTTCAATCGACATGTGGATGAACGGCTCCATGGCAAGAGTGGAACGGATGGACCAAAGCTCTTCGCTTTCCAAGGGGTGATTGCCCGTGATCCTCATCCCAGCGCCCAGGTGTGCGTTCTCGATGGTAATCTCATAGTCTTTGGAGGTTTTCCCGAAACCTTCAATATTGACTCCAAACAGGTCGCGGCCCACGAGTGTTTTGACATAGTGGATCGTCTTTCCATCGACGGCGCCGAGTGCAGAGTTCACAGGCTTCGCCGGGCGAATCTCGAATGGCAGAGTCACGGTGAAATCGGGTGAGATGGTTTGATTGTCAAGAACCAGGAAATTGTGACAGTAGACGCTGGTTGCAATCGATCGCTTCCCAATATTGGTGAGATGGTGCTCGATGATCATCTGCGGTTTTCCGGGAACGAGACGAACGATTTTCCGATAGAGATAGCCGTAGCCGGAAGAAGGATCGCTGACTCTTTGGGTAAACTCGACCGAATCCGGCTTTGCGCGAACTGACCATTTGCCGCGATCGACAATATCGTAGCGGCCGAAAATGCTGTACTTCGCATCGTTTGGCTTGCGAAGCACACCGACGCCAATCTTGAGGAACGTGCCGCCCGGGGAGGCTTCACTGAAGCCCAGCGCTTCATCGTTGGTGAGGAATTCTTCCGCCGGTCCTGTAACTGCGCTGGCAGGCCCGACGACAATATCGGGGCCGTCATAGGTAAAATCTTCCACGGCGGGATCGGTTTTGGTAAACCATGGGCCGTAGTAGTTGTGGCCATCGTAAGTCAGGCTCCCGATGATACCCGACCAATCAAAACGAGTTCCGCGGTAGAAACCGCTGACGGGGTCCGGAGTGTGAATGGTCGCCTGGATGAGGCCATTGCCGATTTGCACATCGTGAGTTTGAGCCAAGCTCATTTGAGAAACTCCCATCGAGATCGTCAGCAAAGCACCAAGCAGAAAAGCGATTGAGCGTAGCGGAAGATAGCGAGAGATGCGATTCAATTGCGAATCGATTTGTTTGCAGCGAAATGGCATTCATAACCTCTTTTACGTTGACGCCAGCGAGAGCCATTCAGGGCTTCGATCAATTTGCGGACATCGAGGGAAAATCTGAGAGGCGTTCCCAGGAGGCGTACCCACGACTTGGCGCATTGGCCAAAGCGGAGTAGCGAAATTCAGCGAAATCAACTAATTCGCAACCACATTCGTAGCCCAAGCGACGACCAGAACATAATATATTAGCAACGGGGGACGCCTGTGCTTCTTTCTGCAGAATATAATCGGGGGGCCAAGTTAACGGTCCGTGGTGCAAGTCCAGATTCGCAGGTTGATATGGTGTGAAGTATCCACAGGCCATGTTTTTAGAGTTGCGGGATTCAGGATCGTTTAGCCTATTAGCTCTGTCCTCAATCGTATTTTCACCTGGTCCAGGAAAGTCGAACTCAGGCCTCTTAAAAATCTGATGACCGAACAGAGTCCAAATCGTCCGGCTAATTCCCTGAGACCGACACGAGCCCGTCACGCTGTTCTCTTGCTCGTCGTCGCTGCTTACGTCATCACCTACATGGATCGCGTCAACATCTCATCGGCCATGCCGGTGATCCAGCGCGATCTGGGGCTCACGGCGATTACGGTGGGCTGGATTTTCAGTTCATTTCGCTGGGGATATGCTCTTTTTCAAATCCCCGGCGGGTGGTTTGGCGACAAGTTTGGGCCGCGGCGCGCTCTCGCGTTGGTCGTATGCTGGTGGTCGGTCTTTACCTCGTTGACCGCGCTTTGCTGGAGCGCCAGTTCCATGTGCGCTTGCCGGTTTTTATTTGGCGTGGGAGAAGCCGGAACCTTCCCCATTGCAACCCGATCACTCTCGCGCTGGATGCCCGCGGACGAACGTGGTTTCTCACAGGGATTGCCGCACGCGGCCTCTCGACTAGGCGCTGCTGTGACTCCGCCATTGGTGGTCATGATCATGATCAGGTTCGGCTGGCGAATGCCATTTTTTCTTTTTGGATTCCTCGGCCTCGCCTGGGCGGCGATCTGGTATTGGTACTATCGAGACCGGCCGGCCGAACATCGAAGCGTCAACGCCGCAGAGCTGGAACTTATTTGTCAGTCCGATGCCGCATCCGGCAACTCTTCGCATGTAGTACCCTGGCGGAAGATCCTGAGAAATCGTACGGTATGGATGCTGGCATCGATGTACTTCTGCTATGGATACAGCATCGACATCTACCTGGATTGGTTCCCGAAATATCTCTACGATTCGCGAGGAGTGAACCTCAAGACGATGGGCTTCTATGCCAGCCTTCCATTTCTTGCGGGATCGGCAGGCAATCTGCTGGGCGGCTGGATTTCGGATCGATGGGCGGCGAGGACGGGCGATCTTAAAATAGCGCGAAGAGGGATTGCAATTGCCGGCTTTGTAATCGCTGGAGGATCGATCGTGCCCGCGACCTTCACCACCCACACCGTTACTTCGGTTCTCTTCTCATGCCTGGCGGTTTTCGGTTTGGAGTTGACGGTGGGTGTGTCATGGGCGATCCCACTGGATATCGGCGGTGATTATGCCGGCTCCATCGCATCCATCATGAATACTTTCGGAAACCTGGGAAGCGCCTTGTCGCCGCTCTTATTAGGCTATCTGTTGGGACCCTATGGCTGGAATGTCCCGTTTGTCATCGCTTCCGTCCTTTGCGTTGCGGCTATCTTTTTCTGTTTCGGCATTGATCCCTCACGCGGTTTTTTGGCAGCCGTGCCGGTGCAACATCCAGCCAACACGCATTGATCTTCAGAACTTTGGTGAGCGCTGGGCGGCATTTCTCACAGACGGCTTGAAAACTCGGAAGTCAGGGTCTGGCGAAGTCTCTGAGGGCCAGGAGGCCCTCAGGACAGCCGGTCTGGAGACCGGCGCTACAATTGGTCTGGAGACCGGCGCTACATTTGGTCTGGAGACTGGCACTACAATTTCCTATTCGCCGACCCACCACATTCCGTCGGGATTTGGACCTACATCGATTTTGCCTACAAGCGTCAGCGTCTTGAGATCGATGACTGCGACATAATTCCCGGTCGAAATGGAAACAAACGCACGGCTGCTGTCAGGGCTGACAACAATACCGCCCCCACCCGTGCCTATCGAAATCCGCTTAATAATCTTTCTCGATGCGACGTCGACGATCAGAACATCGTGCCCGGTATCCGTGGCGACGACTGCGAGCCGTCCGTCCGGAGTAAACCGCAACCGGAGCAAGTCTGGCTCATTGGTCTCAATCGTATCCACTATCTTTTTCGAGGCATAATCCACGACGGCAATGTTGGCGCCGAAATATCTCCCTGTCCAAACCATGGTCGGATTGCCTGAAGCATCGTGCAGCACATCAAAAGCCTCGGGATGTCCTCCGATAGAAACAACGCTCTCATCCCAGTCGGGAGCAGGCGGGCCATTTGTACCCCTGGTTGTTTGACCGCCATATTTGGAATACGGAATCTTCTTCGGCTCCGCAGCAGAAACTACGGGAAGTTGCTGAATCAGACTGAGAGTGCTGGATCCGGCATTCACAGTAACGATATGGCGCATGTCGGTTGCCACCCAGAGCAGATGAGTTCCTGTCTGACCGGTGCCCATCTCCCAGTTCACTTTGTTGGTTGCCGGATCAAGACGAGCGATCAGCTTCTCACGTTCCGCCGTGAACCACAGATAGCCGCCAACATAAGTCACTCCGTGAGGCCCGTAGAGAGGTCCAAGATCAACCTTCGCCAAGGGCGTGTGGTTGGGAAGATCGACGACCGTGATTGTATTCTGCGATCCATTGCCATAGTTGGCAACGTAGGCGCGACTTCCGTCTTGAGAAGCGGTGACTTCATGAGGGTTTACGCCTACCGGCACTTTTGCCAGTACCTTCAGGGTGGAAGCATCAACGATCGCCAGGGTGCCGTCATCCTTGGAAAGAACTATCAGGGTGTTCCGGGGTAACTGCGCACATGCCGTAGACGAGATTAGCGCCGCGCCCAAGAGCATGGATCCTGCCAATCCAAAAAACCTTCCGAATCTCCTCATCCCTTTTCTCCATTGGTGCTATCGAAGAGCCCGCCAGCAAATTTGAGAGAATTCATCGCGCATGGTCCGATGACTGGGTCAAAGGCAACCGTAAGAAAACCTCGGAGAGCGCCAAGGGCATCCGCAGTATCAGAGAACGGCTTTGCAGTCTCAGATCACAAGACCGGCCGCCGTAGAAAGTGGGGATTCTATTCTCGTCCCTGAGCATCATGCTTGCATTCGGCCGAAAACCGGGCTGCGCCGGCTCATTGAGATGATCATACTACTACCTTTGCCGGCAGCCCCTCGCTTCGGGCCCATGAAACTCAGACTCATTTTCACGGGTGTAATTTCGCACAATTACGCTTGCGAGCCGTCGTTGCCTCCCGATACCCTGACGGTGCGCTCGGGCTGAATTCACGAGAGCAGAATCCCCGCGGCGAATGTTCGAGCAATTCAGCGATCTCAAGAGCGCCAGAGTGGCACACTGACGCTATTTGAGTTTTTATCCCAGAAAAGAAGTGCGATTGTGAAGTGGGTTGGAGTCATCCTTACGGTGTTTTGTGCATGCCACAATACGTTAGCTCAAAGTCAACCTTCTTCGTTGGAAGGCGTTGTACAAACTTCCGCGGGCCGCATTGCCTCCGCGGAAGTTCAGTTTGATTTTATTGGCCGCAGCAGCGCCGGCAAGCTCTCTTCGATCCACGTTGTCACCGACGCTCATGGTTCTTTTTCCCTGGCGCGTTTCTCGCCCGGGCTCTATCGCATCCAAGTACGCTTACCGGGCGTAGCGATCCCTATCGCCGCCACATTCCAATTGCACAGTGCCACGCGACAGATTCTTTTGAACGTGCAGGGCTCCGCTCTTAGCGTGCGGGAGTTGCAGACGGCCGCTTACCCCAATTCCGCCCAGGGACATGTAATCAAGCGCGCCGATGTCTCCGATCTCCCGCTCGAGCAGCGCGACTCCAGCTCGTTGCTCCTGCTGACGGGCGGCGCCACAACCGCAGCCGCTACCGGCAACAACTTCACGCAGCAGTATTCCATTCACGGACAACCTGGAACCGAAGCTGTTTTTGCCCTCGATGGCGCCGCTACGACAGACCCCGAATTAGGAGGGGGCACGATCACCGATTTCAACGTCGACGCCATTCAGCGCATCGATACGTTCTCCGGCGTTATGCCTGCCTCCCTGGGCGAAGGCGCTGCCGGCTATACCGACGTGATTACAAAATCCGGCACAGACCAGGAGCATGGGGTGTACTTTGAGTTTCTTCGCAACTCTGCCCTCGATGCGCGCAACTATTTCGACCACCCCACGCCCGCCGATCCGGGCAGAATTCCTCCCTTCATCCGCAATGAGTTTGGTTTGACCGATGGCGGCCCGGTTGTGCTGCCGCACGTTTACGACGGCAGAGGCCGGACGTATTACTTCGTCGAGTACCAGGGCTTGCGGCAGATTCAGGGCACCACGCAAGTGCTTTCCGTGGCCACACCCGCGGAGCGTCAGGGCCTGGATACTACCGCGTATCCCGGCGATACGCTCGTTGTCCCTGTCGACTCCAACATTGCCGACCTACTCAATCGTTACCCGGAGCCTAATTTTCCGTCCGGTCTTTTCGGCGAGCGCACCTACGCATCGGACTCCAGGGTTGACACCTCCAACGACCAGTTTTCCATTCGCCTTGACCATCGTCTCTCCAGCATGTCGCGGCTGATGGGCCGCTACACGCTTGAAAACATCGATGGCCCAATCACCAACCCCGATCAAGCCGCTATCGATCCCAGCTTTGTGCGGCTCTTTACGGAGCTCTACCGCAGCGCGGTCATCAACTATGTTCGCGTGCCCTCAGCCAATCGCTCGATGGAAACCACCGCCGCGCTGATCCGCAGCACGCCGCTCTATTCCTCGGAAAACGCCGTGCAGCCCGGCATCACCTTTGGCGACAATCTATTTGAAGCCTTCAATGCGGAAGCAGGAGGATATCAGCGTACCTGGGGCAACGTGTTGCAACTGCGTCAGACGGCCAGGTTTGTCCATCGCAATCATGTATTGGAGGCAGGCATTGAAGCCCGCATCAATCGAGATATCTCCGGATACTCCAACAGCACCAATGGGAGTTACAGTTTCGGAGGCGGTCCAGTCTATTCCGACGTCAAGATCAACTCAACCAGCGGCACGCATGACATTCATCCAGGAGATCAACTGCCGGACACGCTTTCGGCATTTCTTACCGCGACACCGTATGCGTTCTTGCAGAGCGGCGGCGGAAACGGCTTTGGCCAGGGCATTCACACGGGCGAGGGTGCGGTTCACCGCGAGTCTTATAACGCCTATTTCCTCGATAACTGGCAGGCCCGACCTTACCTCACCGTTCATTATGGGATCCGGTACGAGGTAAGTTCGCGCATTCACGAGCCGCACGATCTCACTTCCGGCGCGCTCTATCTTGACGCCAACGGGCAGCGCACGAGTTACACAACGGTCGGAGCCCAGGAAGAGTGGCTCGTGAATCCACAGCCGCCTTACAGCGTGAACTGGAAGGGATGGGGGCCCCGTCTCGGCCTTACCTGGCAAGTGCGCTCGTTGGTGAAGACGCCGACCATCATCAAGGCCGGCGCGGGCATCACTCCATTAGTCACGTATCCCTTCGCGAACACGAACGTCACCAACGATTTTCCTTTTTCCGTTACCGTTTCCGCCACAGCCCAGCCTACGGCGGCCATTCCCTTTCATGCGAGCGTGCTGCCCTTCTCCACGCCGATTCTTTACACGCTCGGCGGGGCCCCCCTCTATCAAAATGGCACGACAAAAGTTACGCCCAACACGCCGGTTGACATCGACCGATATGAAAGAGACCTGGCGGCCATACTCCCCGGAGACCAGGTGCAGCCGCTGCAGTTTCAGGGGCAGGCAGCGAATTTCAGGAATCGTTACCTTGCTACCTGGTCATTCGGCATCGATCAGCAGTTCGGCAGCTTCAATGCCAGCGCCGGTTATATCGGCATCTCCAGCGTGGGCCTGCCATTCATGACCTTTCCCAACGGATACGCGGGCGCCGATACCCAATTTGCGCCTCATTCCGAGTTCGGCCCCACGGGGCAGTTCATCGGCGATTTCGGCCCGGAGAACCTCTTTATCAGCGGCGCTCATTCCAGCTATAACGGGGGTGAGTTCTCTCTGCGCAAGTCTCCCACTCGCTGGGGCATGAGCCTGAACGCCACCTATACATACAGCAAAGAACTCGATGACTTTGCCGCCGCTGGAATATTCAACACCGAGCCTGTCACCACCGCGCTTGCCCAGATCCCTTTCGACGTCTCAGCAGAAAAAAGCCGTTCCAGCTCCGAGCTCGGTCAAACTCTTTCTTATACCATTTCTCTCCAGCCTGCTTTCAATCAGTGGTTTCATATCTTGCATGCCCAACGGCTGCTCACCAACTGGCAGGCCAACGCCATCGGACAATGGAATGACGGCCTGCCCTTCATTGTCTACTCCGGCGTGGAGCAAGCCGGCTATGGCAACGGAGGCGCTTACCGTCCCGACCAGGTCGGCAAGCCTTCTCTTTCCACGCATCATGCGGAGCGCGACGATTACTTCGGCCAAGGCGCCAACAATGCATCTTATTTCTCCATTCCCATTAACGTCCCTGGAGGCACGGGCTTGTTTCATGGCCGCGCCGGCACTTTAGGCCGCAACACTTTCACCGGTCCGCATTTCAGCACTCTCGATCTGGCTCTCTCAAAGAGCACTCCTCTAGCCAAGACGCTCAGTCTGGAGGCGCGCGTTGAGTTTTATAACCTGTTCAACACGGTCAATTTTGGTCTTCCCAACAACGTTCTCAATGGCTCCGGATTCGGCATCATCAACTCCACCAATAATGTCGGAGTTATCAACAATTCACGCCAGATGCAGCTTTCACTCAAGTTGGACTATTAGGAGGTTCCCGGTCTGAATTGCCGGCGCCGATGAAAGCTCAAGTTTTCTTGGAGAGAGGCTAAATCCATGGCTTGGAATAACAGCGTGAGGTCCCCGTAAACCACGTACACTCAGGGACCTTCAACGAATCGTAATGTTGGACACAGTGTGTAAGTAAAACGTGTAGTCAAGCATATGTCACCAGTGTTAGGATATGGTCGCGACGCAAACTAAAGCGGCCGGGAGGCAATCTAATTCTATGAGCGGTATCATGTCTTCGGAATTGATTCCAATGCGTTGGCCCTCTCAGTGGCGGGACTCCTCCGCCTTGCAACGAATATCGAAAACACCCATTAATTGCCTGCTGATCGAGAATCCAGATTCCCTGCGTTCTGTTGTGGAACAGGCACAAAAGAATGGCATTCGCGTGGTTCACGCAATGTCTGAGCTTCCCGGCATCCTTGTCATCAACGGGGTGTGGCCGGGCGCAAAACTGACTCAAACAAGCTCAAGCAGCCACAAGGACTCGGCATCGTCCGGTCCGACGGGCTTGCCATGGGTTGAATCGAATGGCTGGGCAATCCGCCTGGTGTCGGCGCTCAATCCAAAATCGACTATCTGGGTTGACGTGACTCCGAAGGATCCTCCCGAGTCGTATCGGCTGTGTGTCGCGGACGTTGCCGCATTCGGCGGGACCTGGATTATTTCACTGGACAATCAACTCGCGGCCGGGATCGAACGTGGCGACGGCGAGTCCATGGCGACATGGAAAGGTTTGATCGAGAGTGTCGAGTTCTTTGCTACGCACAATTACCGGACGGACTACGTCGGAGCTGCTGTGGTCGGTGTTCTGTCCAGTTATTCCGGCGACAATCAGACATTGAGTTGGGAAGTTTTAAAGCTTCTGACTCGAACGACTGAGCAGTATCGAGTTATTCCGAGCGGAAGTTTCTCAGCTAACTCGCTAAGTGGTATTCAGGCGGTGCTTTGTCCTGACTCCGATCCGCCTGGGGGCGGTGTTAGGAAGGACCTTTTGGATTTTGTGCAGAATGGCGGATTACTGATTACGAGATCCGCATGGCGTGGCATGCCGGGAATTCCAGCGAACTGGGATAATCCCCGCTATGAAGGCCATGTGCTGGGGAAGGGAACGATCGCGGTCGCGAAGTCGAAGGATGCCGCGGATGCTTACCTGATAGCGAATGACACGGTTGCCTTGGTGAGCCACCGTTTCGACTTACTCCGTTTCTGGGATGCAGGGTCGCTCAACGCCTACCTGAGTAAAGCACCCGATGGCAAACGCGCGGTGGCGCAGATGGTTTTTTACGCATGGGAGATGAACGGCGCAACGGCAGCACATGGACCAGAAAACGCGACGGTCAGGGTGGCCGGCCGATACCGAACCGCTCAACTGCTGACTTTTGACAAGCAGCCTATAACATTGGGGCCGCCGGACGATCACGGCATCGGCATGGTAATCTACGAGGACTCAGTCGAGTTGCACTTGCCGCCGCTAACTCACTACGGGGCAGTCGAGTTAGATGTTTGATGCAGCGAACCAACGATCCAAGTGTATAGCCGGGAGGAAACATGACCACTTACAGCCGTAGAGAAGCATTGAAAACAATGGGGTACGCGGCGATCGCTGCCGGTGCTTATTCGAACGCGCCGTCGTTGCTGGCTTCTCCGCTGGCTTCTGCTGCGCCCACCGCTTCTGTTGCGATTGGTACGTGCAAGACCTACAGCTCGGCCGAACTACTCACAACGCTGGACAAAATGTTCGATCAGCTTGGCGGACTGAACCGTATTGTCGGCGGCAAAACCGTGGCCATCAAAATCAATTGCACGGGATCGCCCAACTACCGCCTCGGGTACCTGCCGCTGGGCGATACACACTACACGAACCCGCAGGTGCTTATGGCTACGGTGCATTTGATGGGGAAGGCCGGGGCAAAGCGCATACGCATCCTCGAGAGCCCATGGTCGTCAGCATACCCGCTGGAAGAGAGCCTGCTGCTGGCGGATTGGGATCCACGGCAAATTGCAAATGCCGCGCCGAATGTGGAGTTTGAGAACACAAACTTCCTTGGAGGGGGCAAGAAGTACGTGCGTCACGTTGTGCCATTCGGCGGTCTTCTGTTCCCCGCGTACGAATTGAATCATGCCTACAGCGATTGCGATGCATTCGTAAGCTTGACCAAGATGAAAGAGCATGAGACGACCGGCTTTACGGCTTCGATGAAAAACTGCTTTGGGATCACGCCCTGCTCGATCTACGGCGGCAACGCAGGAGTCGATGAGCCCAACGAGGACCCCAAGGGAGGACGCGGCATCCTGCACGGCGGCAGGCGTCAGCCGTCGAAGAATGCGCTCGCGGAAATAAACCCCAACTCGCCCAGGGAAGACGGTTATCGGGTGCCGCGAGCGGTAGTAGATTTGATCGCGGCTCGGCCCGTCGATCTGCAAATTGTGGATGGAGTGAAAACAATGGCCGGAGGGGAAGGGCCGTGGGCTCCGGGAATAATCGCCGTTCAACCTGGACTGCTTGTTGCCGGGACGAATCCAGTGGTGACCGACGCCACTTGCATGAGGTTGATGTGCCTCGATCCGATGGCGGACCGTGGAAGTCACCCGTTTGAGAAAAGCGATAATATGTTGCGGCTCGCCGAGCAGGCGGGCATTGGCACCCGCGACTCGAACCGCATTGAAGTGATCGGGGCCCGTATCAAAGATGTTGCTTTCGACTTTGATGCAGCTCAACGCACACTTGGCGTCCCCGACAAGATTTGAACCCGGCTTTGCCTGATGCGCTATGAAGACTGGACCAGCGCGGGCGGGGAGGCCGGCGCTACATTGCGGTCTGGAGACCGGCGTTGCATTGCGGTCAGGAGACCGGCCTTACATTGCGGTCTGGAGACCAGCGCTACATTGCGGCGATACCACAATCGTTCGGACATTGGATACGCTCGGGTTGTTGTTTGGAATTAGACTCTCCACTTTTTAATTTGAACAAGCAATATTGAGAGCGCGGATGGCGTTTGAATCGATCGATCAGGGCGCGGAGAAAGAATCGGTTGCCTCCGATAAGCTCATTGCCAGTCACCCTTCTCTCAAGGGCCGCTGGGCGCGTGTCGTACCCCTCGTCTTCATCACCTATAGCCTGGCGTACGTGGTCCGCGCGAATTTCGGCTTTGGCGCCGCAGCGGGCCTGGCGCAAACGCTGCACATCACGCCAAGCCAGTGGGCTCTGCTGGGCGCTCTCTTCTTTTTCGGATACTTCCTCTTTCAAATCCCCGGCGCAGCTTATGCGCAAAAGCGCTCTGCCCGCCGGCTCATTTTTTTTGCACTGGTGATCTGGGGAGTCCTGGCTGCGCTGACCGGAGTGATCAGGAGCTACGGGCTGCTCGCCGCCGACCGTCTGTTGCTGGGCGCGGTAGAGAGCTTCATCTTTCCGGGCATGATGATCCTGCTCACGAGATGGTTTACGCGCGCGGAGCGATCGCGCGCCAACACGCTGCTGATCCTGGGCAATCCAGTAACGGTTCTGTGGATGTCGGCCGTGACCGGCTACGTGATCAAGGAATGGGGCTGGCAGTTTGCGTTCATCATCGAGGGTCTGCCTTCAGTGTTGTGGGGCTTTGTGTGGTACTTTGCAATCCGCGACCGGCCGGACCAAGTCTCCTGGATTACTCCTGAAGCCGCTGCCGCGCTTGAGACCGCGCTTGCCCAGGAGCAAGCCGCGCTGCCGCGCGTTCCCAATATTGCGGCCGCCTTTCGCAATCGCAATGTGGTGGTGCTCTGCATTCAATATTTTCTCTGGTCGATCGGGGTATATGGTTTTGTCCTGTGGCTGCCGGTGATGATCCACATGGGCTCGTCGGAAGGCATCGGCGCGATCGGTCTGCTGAGCGCGGTTCCGTACGTCTTTGCCGTGCTGCTGATGCTTCTGGCCGGTTATTACTCCGACCGCTCATCGCAGCGTTCCCGTTTTGTGTGGCCGTTCCTCATGCTGGCCGGCGCCGCATTCTTCGGCTCGTACCTGACGGCAGGCATCAGTTTCTGGATTGCGTACGGCTTTCTGGTAGTGGCCGGCGCCGCAATGTATGCGCCCTATGGGCCATTTTTCGCCATCATTCCCGAGATTCTACCCGATAATGTCGCCGGCGAAGTGATCGCCCTGGTCAACAGCCTTGGTGCTCTCGGTTCTTTTCTGGGAAGCTGGCTGGTCGGGCTTCTCCAGGGTGACACCGGCAGTTCGCGCCCCGGATACCTGCTGATGTCTGTGTCGCTGACCCTGGCGGGATTGTGCACCTTCATGCTGCGGCCTGTCGCGCAGCACGCTACCAACCTTGTACACGCCGACACGATTCGATCCGACTAGGTCTGTGACCGGGAGAAGATGTTCTATCTAATGAGCGAACGTGGGCCAGGAGGCCCACATTACAGCCGGCCGGGAGGCCGGCGCTACATTTCCAAATGGAACATTTTCATACGGCCAAAGAACTAGGTGTGCGACAGAGAGGAAATATTCTTTGGGATTGTATGCCTACCGGCGGCGGGGACGCCGCCAGGACAGCCGGTCAGGAGACCGGCGCTACTATCCGGCGGGGACACATCTCTCGCTGTTCAGAGACCTGGTTTCGCCGCTGAGACAAGACCGCTGAGACAAAACCGCTGAGACAAAAGCGCTTTCGCGCTATTTCGCTTGCTGGAGGGGCAAAAACTTGTTTAGGTAGAAGAGCGGCGCGAAATCAGGAAAACTTCAAGATGGCGATGCATGAAGCAACTCCGTTCCATTTTCTCTTCCGTTCCGGCTCTTTCAGTGGATTTTCTTTTCTCCTGCTTTATGCCCGAAGCACTTCCTTTCACAATGCGACCACTATGGTTGCGAACTACACCTTAGCGAAGCCGATTGAAGTGACTCGGGACGCGCAAGGACCACAAATCGACTGATATGATCGTCAATGAATACATGAAGATTTTGAGTATTCCAGGGATTCAGCGATGAAAATCAATCCCGATAAATGTGTTGCCTGCGGAAACTGCACGTACGTGTGCCCGATGGGAGCGATTTACGTCGACCCGGTGATCAAGCGCGCGACCATCAATCGCGATGAGTGCGTAGAATGCTATGCCTGTTACAACGGGTTGAGCGTGGAACACATGAACCCGCCACTGGTCCGCATCGTCCGCAAGATTCTCCATTTAGGCCGGGTGCGCTTCGATCCCGAGCCCGATGTCTGCCCCACGGCGGCTTTTGAGCCGGATGAACTTCAATGGCCGCGCGTGGTACGACGCGCATTCTCAGATCCGCGCGCCACGCACAAATCCACCGGCGTCCAAGGCCGCGGCACGGAAGAAGTGAAGACCAACGACGTCACGCACCGGGTGAAACCGGGTGAGGTGGGCTTTACGATAGAGTTCGGCCGGCCTGGTGTCGGCGTCTGGCTGCGCGACATCCAAAAGATGACCTGCGCATTGGCGAAAGCAGGAGTGGCATTCGAGAAGAAGAATCCATTCACTTTGCTTATGACGGATGTAACAGCCGGTACTCTGCGCGAAGACGTTCTGAACGAAAAAGTAATGTCGGCGATTGTCGAGATCAAGGTTGGTGTCGAGAGGACGGAAGAAATCATCGAGCTAGTGCATAGGGTGGAAAAGGAAGTCGATACGGTTGTATCCCTTGGCGTCGGGACACGCTGCGATGAACATGGAGAGGAGAATGTGATCGCTCCAATCCTGAAGCGGCTTGGGTACAAGATCGAACGCGCCAAGACCAACATGGGCCTGGGCAAAATCACCAATCCTGTCGAGGCCCAGGGGACCGAGCAAGAGATTGAAGAAAACAGGGAAGAGCAGGATGGCAAAATTCGATGACTAATACTCTCCATCGCTACGGCAGCGCTGAAAGCTTCAATGACGACTACATTGTGTTCGCTAGCCCCAGCAACGGCAAGAACGATGTCGATAGCATTCCCAAGCTGAAGAAATTTTTAGAGATGGCGCTTCCATTCAAGCCTGTCAATATCGGAGATCCGGTCCATGGCGGGGCATTGCGTCCCTCACGCGAGCTTCGTACTTCGGCAAACTGGAAGCGCGACTTCAGTCCTGATTTTCGTGCTGTGATCGACGGAATCGACGAACCCGCGTCTGTGGTAGCCATCTTTGACAATCAGCCGGCGGCAGAGCAGTTTCTCAAAGTTGTGGCCGAGGCGGATCTGGGCTTGTCGGTCAATATGTCAGCTTCAGTAGAGGGAGCTGAGGAATGCTGCAAATTCGCCGGGATAACTCGTCATAGCGTCGGTTATTCGCTGGGATTCGAGGGGACGACAGAAAAACTGCCGAATACCCAGATCCTTACGCTCGCTACGATGTGCGGCCACGGGATGATTTCTTCAAGCCTGGCCAAGAAAATGATCGACTGGGTCAAGGAAGGCCGCAGAACTCCCGAAGAAGCCGTGACCTATATGTCGCGATTCTGCTCCTGCGGGGTTTTCAATCCAGCGCGGGCAAAACGTGTTCTTGAGGAAGCTCGCAAGAAGATGGAGTAAGCTGGTTTCCCCGATCGGTCTGAAGAGGATTTCCGAAGGTTCCCAGAGTTTCCCTAATGAAATGAGGCAATTGCAGCGGTCTTTGCAGAACGCGCCCGGCGGTGCTCTGCCCGGCGGTGTTGCGTTCTCGTCGAGGCAGATGCCGTGCGAGGAACCGGTTGAACAGTGCTTACAATATCTTAAGTGACGCAGCGCACAGGCTGTGTGATGCAGCGCACAGCGAGTCGTCCGTTCTTGTGGTGCACTCAACTCGATCACAGCTTTGTAATGTACCGTTAAAAACGTACGGCAGACGTGCTCTTAACGATACCGTCCAAGTTGTCCAGCAAAAGTTGTGATCAGGCTCACCGGAGGGTAGAATCTCCATTGCATGACTAAGGACTTTGCATTGACGGAGTTGAAGTCTCAGCAACCCACCGGGCTGAGGTGGACGGCCGACCGCCTGGATTCCTGGAAGGACATCGCCAACCATTTTGGCAGAACAGTGCGTACGGTGCAGCTCTGGGAAGAACGGGAAGGTCTTCCCATCCATCGGCACTTTCACAAGCAACTGGGCAGTGTTTTTGCATTTCGTTCGGAGCTGGATGCCTGGAGAAGCGAAGCATCCACTGGAAGTAGTGAACCTCAGGCAGAGGCTGCCGCGGCGACTTTCAAAACGCCAAAGCCTATTCAAGGCCACAAAGTCCTTCGCGTTCAGCCGCTCCATAAAAAATTCATGTCTCAGCACCAGTGCTTCTGCGATGCGATCGTGGACAAGACCGTTTTGGCCCTGGAGCAGGTGAACCCTGGACAGTTGATTATCGACTTTTCGCAGCCGGCTCTACGGGCAGATTCTCAGAATCTTGCTCAATGCATTTCGGAAAGTTGCGCGTCCGACTACGTTCTGGATTGGGATGTTCAGGACGATGGCAGCAGCCTGCGGCTGCATGTGGAGCTCAGGTCAAGTGAAAATGCGGCTGTGGTCTGGTCGCGTCTTTTCTCATGTCAATTGAGCGATTTTGATGAAAAGTGCGACCATTGGGCGGATCAGATAGTCCAGTGCGTCTGGCTAACGATTATTTCGTCGCCGGCATCGTGTCCCGCCGTCAAGCGCCGCGAAAAACCGGGCGCGCGGGAGGCCTACCTGAAAGGCAGGTATTTCTGGAACCAGAGGAGCAAGGAGGGTTTGCGAAAAGCGCTCCAATTTTTCGAGGCGGCGGTTCAAGAAGATCCCGATTTTGCGTTGGCTTATTCCGGCATTGCCGATTCCCTCACGCTACTCTCGTTTTATGAAATTGTGACTCCTTCCGAGGCCATGCCGGCGGCGCGCCGGGCTGCGCTCAGAGCGATTGAGCTCGATCCGGATCTGGCCGAGGCTCATGCTTCGCTGGCCGATATTCTTTTTCACTTCGACCGAGACTGGGAAGGAGCGGATTGCGAATACCGGCGAGCGATTCAGTACAATCCGGGCTATGCTCTGGCCTATCATTGGTACGCAAATCTATTGGCTGTGAAGGGACTGCATGAAGCTGCTCACATCGCCATCATGCATGCACTCGAGATTGATCCTGTCTCTCCGATTTCCCTGGTCTGGGCCGGTGTCACATCCCACCTGGCCCACAACTTCGATGAGGCAATCGATCAATACAAAAGGGCTCTGGACCTGGACCCCCATTTTATATGGACACATATGTACCTGGCGCAGGCACTTGAGCAGACGGGCCAAATCAAGGGAGCGATCCGGGAGTTTGAGACTGCCATCAGGCTGGCCGGCGGAAGCAACTGCGTGCTGGCGATGAAAGCCCATGCTTACGCGATTGCAGGCGACAAGACCTCTGCCCGGCAAATTCTGAACCGGGTAAAGAGCTCGACCCATCGAAAATGCATGCCTTCCTACGATATTGCAGCTGTCTATGCCGCGCTTGGCGAATCCAGGCAGATGGGCGTATGGCTCAATCGCGCTTGCGATGAGCGGAACATGAAAGTCTTCACCTTGATTCAAGATCCGCGATTCGACCGGCTGCGCGATCGCCCCGAGTTCAAGGAAGTTGTCGATCACGCTGGACTGACGCAATATAATCAGACTCCCACTTCGCCTTTGTTGTTACAAGAGAAGGTTTCGTAGCCTGCATTCTTCATGAAGTTGGCCGATGGCGCAGTTTGCCGCGCGCCTGGAGGGGAAATCGGGAAGTCAAGGGATGCCGATGATGAGAAGGGCTTTGGTCTTTTTGGGGTGTTGCTTCGCCGTTTTGCAGTTCGCTCAAGCGCAGACGACGGGCGATCAAATCAATCTCTACTTCGGCGATTGGCATGCATCGCCGCCCCGCACGATCCGTGGATCGCTGGAGGAGCGGGATATTCTCACCCGCGGGGATGGGCTCCATCCCACGCGCGCAGGGGCTGTTCTCCGCTTTATCAACTCCTATACCTATGCGACGCTGGCGCCGAATGCTTCTACCACGCCGACGCGCCTGGATGGCCAGCAGGAGATTTACTACGTCGAGTCGGGCCGGGGCACGGTTACGGCGGGCGGCCAAACCGCCGAGATGTTTCAGAATATTGCGGTGCTGATGCCGGCGAATCTGGAATTCACTCTGAAAAATACCGGAGACCAGCCCCTGGCGATGTATGTGATCAATGAACCGACACCTCCCGGTTTTCGGCCCAATGCAAATATGCTGGTCCGGGATGAAAACAAGACCCCGATTTCAGGGATCGGGTTTTGGGCGCATATCACCAAGCCGCTGTTTGTAACCGGGGATGGACTCGCGACGCTGGAAAGCGTGTTGACCGTTACCTACGATCCGCTCACCATCGGCAAGCCACACCCTTCGCCCAACGAGGATACAAGCGACATTGAAGAGGTTTGGACTGCGCTTTATGGCACCAGCATTGCGATGGTAGGAAATCAACTGCGCAAGCAAACACCGGGCATGGCTTTGTATCACCCTCCCGATAACCTGACGCCCCATACGAACATCAATTCGAGCAGCGAGGATCAGGCGAAATTTCTCTATTTTGCCCGCTACCGGCCCCACGAAGCAAGAAAATAGCAGATAGGGAGTTGGTTCAGTTTGAAGGAGCCTACCCTCAGAGGCTGAAAAAGCTGCGGAAAAGGGCATGAGCCAGCTACTTCGTCAAGGAGAGAGCAGCAGGGACTAAAGCCCGTCCTATATTTTGAGGTATTTGCGGCCCGACTGAAGTCGTGCCCTGATACAAAACTTCCAAATACCCCGCACATATTGAGTTTTTCCGCAGCCTGTGTAGCCGTGCCCTTTCAAAACTTCACGATTTCTCGGAAACATCCGTTCGACACACCGCGCTGTTTGCCGGCTGCCTCAGCGGTGCGGTTTCGTGCTATTTCGCTTGTGGATTATGAAAAAGTTATTTAGTGTGTGGGGGCGCTCAAAAAGCTTTTGTTTTCAGCGCGGAATCAGCCTGGCCATAGTTGGTAATTCCAGCCGGGAAGATTGCGAAAAAGGGAGATTGTTTTGACGATTAGAAAGATCCTCGCGTCAATCGGTTTATGTGTCTTGCTGACGCCGCTCGCGGCGGCGCAGATCACCGGCGATCAAATCAACTCTTACTTCGGAGATTGGCATAACGCGACGCCGCGCACTCTACGGGGATCGCTTGTGGAACGGGACATTCTTACCCGCGGAGATGCGACCCATCCAACAGAAAAGGGAGCGGTCCTGCGCTACATAAACTCCTATACCTACGCGACGCTGGCGCCGAATGCATCGACCACGCCCACGCGCCTGGACAGTCAGCAGGAGATTTACTACGTCGAGTCGGGCCGGGGCACGGTGACTGCCGGCGGCCAAACCGCCGAGCTATTCCAAAATATCGCGGTTTTGATGCCGGCTAATTTGGAATTCACTCTGAAGAATACAGGGGACCAGCCGCTGGCGATGTATGTTGTCAACGAGCCAACGCCGCCGGGCTTCCGGCCGAATGCAAACATGCTGGTCAGGGATGAGAATAAAATCCCGATCTCGACCGCGACCAGTTTGTGGTCCGAGATCGTGAAGCCGGTCTTCACAACAGAGGATGGGCTGGGCACTCTGGAGAGTGTTCTCACGGTTACATTCGATCCGCTCACGATCTCAAAGCCGCACGTCGTGGACCATACCGACATCGAGGAGGTGTGGACAGAGCTGGATGGAACCAGCATTGCGTTCGTGAGCAATGCACTTTCAAAGCAGACACCCGGGATGGCGTTCTATCACGTGCCGGACAATTTGACTCCCCATGCCACCATTAATCAGAATTCAGATTCGCAGGTCAAATTCTTTTATTTTGCACGCTACCATGCGCATGAGGACAGGAAATAGAACATTTACAAGCGTCCTGTACCTGAGGGTTTCGCGCACAAGAATCGAGGGGATCTGATGCGAATCTATCTTTCGGCGACAACGATGGTGGCAGCCGGCTTGCTGGCCGCCATGCTCCCATTGCCGGCTCCTGCCCAGTACAAGGCGCCGGCGGCGCCCATCCAAAACACCAACGATCCGAACTACAACCACGGAAAGGGCGGCGGAATCGATTCATACTCAACTCCCGCGGCGATCCGGTATGTGCCGGCCGACGGGAAGGTGCTGTCCACAGGCGTTCAGGATCGACGCATCGATATGTTCATGGGCGATTGGCGCGAGTCCATGCCCCGCATCCTGCACGGGTCGATGGTGGCGCGCGATATCCTGACCAAAGGCGACGACTTCGATCCTCGTGAAAAAGGCGCGGTGCTGCAGTACATCAACTTCGAATCCTATGCCACCTTGCCGGCCGGCGCTTCAACGCCCATTGACCGGCTGACCCAGCAGCAGGAAGTCTATTATGTGACCGGCGGCACGGGCACGCTGTTGGCCGGCGGAGCGCTCGCCCAGCTTCATAAGGATATTGCGGTCCTGATGCCGGCCAACCTCCCATTCACCTTTAGCAACACCGGCACTGACCCTCTGGCCATGTATGTTCTCAACGAACCTGTTCCCGAAGGATTCAAGGTCGGCGACAAAATGCTGGTGATCGATGAGCAGGAGGCGCATGTTCGCACGCCAGCCGCCGACGAACCCAATCCCTACATTCTCCCCGGCGCTTCGGGTCACTGGGCGCACGAGGTTCGCGAGCTGTTTGCCAAGCGGGACGGCCTGGCCACGATGGGTAGCGTGCTCATCGTGGAGCTGAAGCCAATGACCATGGGCGAGCCCCATTCGCACAACCCAGGGCAGGAAGAGATCTGGACCCAGTTGGAAGGCAGCAGCCTGGCGTTCGAATCCTGGCAGTTGCGTCTCCAGACGCCGGGCATGGCTTACCTGATCCGGCCGGACGGAGTCTCCACCCACTCCAACATCAACGTCGGCGATACCACGATCAAATTTCTCTACAACGTGGAAGGACCGCCGGCGCCTTAGTCATCCGGCCTGTTATGCCGCTCCTCGATGAAACTTGCGGGCGGTTCATCGCGCATTCGGCTGCCATTCTTCATTTCACGGAAATCAGATGCCTGGCGATGACTCCCAGTTCGAGGTGGATGGTTAACCCGTAAACTCTTGTCAACCAAAGCTAATTCGAAGACTGATCGATCGGCTTATGAAGGATGCCTGGTGTCTAGACCGTATGATTTGGTAATTACCCTTGGACCAGCGCGGGCGTGGACGCCCGCACTACTGCCGGTCTGGAGACCGGCGCTACATTCCGGCGATACCACAATCATTCGGTCGCGGTACCAGTAAGTATCCCCGGCCGGGGAATCTCTTTACTTCCTATTAGACAAGGAATGAAACGTATTACACTCAATGGGCTTTGGCTCTGCGCTGCTCAGAGCATCAGGCCGCCGTGGACGGTGTAGGATGAGGGGGCGCCGCCGGATGGTGATGTTAGTCGCAGCGCTTACCCGGCCCGCAAACGATGCTTGCAGGAAACTTTTCCGAATTACCGCTAAGTGAGGCCCAATGAAGCTAACTATCAGTGCAATCTGTTCGCTATCCGCACTTCTTTTTCTGTGCGGCCCTGGGGCGGCAAAAGCCCAGAAGGTACAGGATTCAACCGTGCTTCCCTACATGGTGCAGGAGGTCTGCGTCAGTGAAACGGGCGCGGTGCTGCCCGTTGATCCGTACACTTGCCCGAAGAGCGACACCCTCCGCCCGTTGCAGATCGGCGAACGGCTGCCCTATCACAAGCACAACCAGGTTGAACCCCATAGCCCTGCATCGCCACAGGACGGTTTAGATCGAGACAGCGATTTTGAGCAACACGATTCCTATCCCGTGCGCGGCTTGAACGGCAAGGTGTTGAGCATCGATCCATTCGATTTTGAACCGGACAGGTCTAACGCGCGCCTGGATGGATATGACGTCTATCGGATCGATGACGGATGGACGTCGGTAGAAGGGACGCGGGACAACGGCGGCTTCGGGATCACATGGTTCGGCGCCAACTGTAAGACGCATAACGGTTGGGTCTTCTTCCCCCTGGCGGACCTAACTCCGTCAGGCATCAAGGCCGGCGAGGCGAAGATGCCGATTTCCGGCGTCTATTACGAGAAGGATGGCGAACATTGGCCGGGCAATTGCCCATCAACCTCTCAGGCGTCCGCTACGCAATCGACTGCGGGAGATCAGCTCTGCCATCCCGGGGCCAGTTGCCCATCGAAGGACTATGAGGAGCCACTCACGAGCTGGGAGTTTCTTCCCAATTACGCCTTTGCCGGCATCGGCAGCAACCCAGTGAAGCGGCTGGATGCGATTCGCACCTTCCACGGCTTTATCGATAACCCGGATTTTTTTGCGCACGGGGATCTGGAGGTTTTCTACTTCACCAAGCTCTACGGCTCGACGCGCTGGGAGGACTGGATGCCGCTCAAGGAGGTGGAGGCCAATCCCCAGTACCAGCAGCTTGCAGAACAGGCATCAAAGTACTGCAAAGGAACCGGCGACCACGATTATCACGGAGTGAAATTTGTGGTGACGTACTGCCGCGACTGGTCGGCGGTGACGGTGCTGGATAAACCGGAGCTTGCCGCTCCGTGGCCGGTGCCCGATTTAAATCTGCTTGAGAACTATCACTTCGATCAGGGGCTCGCGAACTGGAAGCGTACCGGGTCAGGCAGCGAGTTGCAATTGAGCCTGAAGAATTCGACCGAGGCGAAGGATATGCTGTACATGCAGCGCGGCGGCGCCGGCATTCGCTATCTGGCGCTCACCTGCGCAGCCGACTGCTCGGCGGCCAATGCGATTTATCAGGACGTCCCGATCAGCGCCAAGACAACCAGCGGACGGTATACGCTGGGCGCGAGGGTGCACGCGGAAGGCCACGCCGGCGCCTTGCGGCTGGCGGTGACCATGCTCGACCGGAACGGCAAGGTTCTGGATGAGAAGTCGTTTACTGAATCGGCCCCGCTGCCCGGCGGCCCCGGAGCGAATTCGGTTGTTCTTTCAGGCAATTTTGCGCTCACTTCTTTTCCCATAACCATCGATCCGCAGGCGAGCGTGCTGCGCTTCAGCATCAGTCCGACCAGCAGCGGGACCTTCGACATTGTCGATACGTGGCTTATGAGGGATAGCTATTAGAAAGAAACAAATTCGTAAGTTGTTGAGAAATGAGTACGGGCCAGAAGGTTCATGCCGACCCACCCATCGGACAAAAACAAAGACGTCCGATGGATGGGGCACAGTTTCATTCCCCGTGAGTCGGCTTTGCCGGTGGAGGACTAAACAGAATACAGATGCGTGACAAGTATCACGGTGATCGGTCTGAAACACAAAAGATGATTGTCCCGGGTGATGGACGAGCGGTTTCGACGCCTTTGGGTGGCGACTGAAGCGCGAGCCATCGGTTGGGGCCGAGTGTCGAAATAGACCCGGTGCACGGCACCGCGGGACATCGGAGGAGGAGATATGGACCGCCGTTCCTACATGAAAGGCATGGGCGCAGCCTTGGCGTCGTATGCGGTGGCGTCAGCGGCCAAGGGGCAAGCGGCGATGGAATCCTCCCGCGAGCACCTGAGTAAAGCGCAGTTCGATCAGCTCTTCAAGCAACTTTCGAATTGGGGGCGGTGGGGTAAAGACGACCAGCTTGGAACGCTGAACCTCATTACTCCGGCGCGCAGGCGAGCAGCAGCGGCGCTGGTGCGAGAAGGCGTGTGCGTGTCTTTGGCGCGCGATCTGAACGAGGAGAAGTCTGTCGATAATCCCGATCCGTTTCGCGATGTCATGAATCTGGGCGTCGATGGCAAGTTCAACATGGACACGTATACCGTGAACTTTCATGGATTCGCGTTCAGTCATTTCGACGCCTTGTCGCACACTTACTATGAAGGCCGTCTTTATAACGGGTATCCGGACACCGAGATCACCAGCAGCGGGGCCAAAGTTCTGGACGCGGCCAAATATTACGACGGCATTTTTACGCGTGGAGTGCTGATTGATATTCCCTGGCTGCGCGGATTGCCGTACCTGCCCACAGACGCCCTCATCATCGCTCACGAGCTTGATCAGTGGGAAGAGAAGACCGGAGTGCACATTCTCTCCGGCGACGCCGTTTTGGTGAGAACGGGCCGGTGGGCATATCGAGAGGCCAAAGGGCCGTGGGACATTGCCAATGCCTCTGCCGGCCTTGCTCCGTCAGCCATGGCATGGCTGCATCAACGCGATGCAGCGTTCCTGGTGAGCGATTGCGCGCACGATGCGCTTCCCGCCCCAGTGGAGGGAGTAGATTTCCCCATTCATGTTCTCGCCATTGTGGCCATGGGCATGCCGCTCGCCGACCATTGCAATCTTGAAGACGTTGCCCGCGAGGCGGGGAAGCTCAACCGGCAGACATTCCTGCTGACGCTTGCTCCGGAGCGGATCAAGGGTGGAACCGGCTCGCTGGTGAATCCGATCGCGACGTTCTGAACTTCAGAGATCGGGGATCTGAACGACAAATGAAGGAGCGGAATCCACGCAGATTCCGCTCCTTCTCTTTTTGTCATAGCGCGGCCAGTGTTTAGACCGTTTGATTTGGTAATTACTTTCGGGCCAGCGCGGGCGGGGACGCCCGCACTACAGCCGGTCAGGAGACCGGCGCTACGTTCCAGCGATACCACAATCGTTCGGTCACGGCGGCCCGGGCGGCTCTCCAATATCCATGTGGGGTTCCTGGCCTCCTTCAAGGAGGCTTTTTCTTGATAAAAAAGCCACTTAGCGATTGCCCTTCGCTCTGCACCAATTGGAGAACCGCTATAGACCGCGACTTCGCCGAGCCTCTGTCCCCGGCGAACTGCCCGGAAGCCTTATTTGTTTTGCCCGTGGATTCGAGGCCAGGAATTCGGACGACGGAATAGCTCTCCGGGTTCCCTAACCCCTGATTTTCGTAATCTGTAACCTTTTTCGCACTATTTCGCTTGTCTAGGCGTAACGGCAAAGACTACTGTCGATCCACTAAATTAAGTTGCTGCAAGGGTGCAGTGAATTTTCGGAGGCAAGATCACATGGTCACTAGCCGTTACCGCTATCTGATTCTCTCTTTCTTCATCCTGTTCTGCGCAACCCTTTGGGCAGACGTAACCGGGTCTTTTTCCGGTTATGTCCGTGACAGTTCTGGCGCAGTGATTCCTAACGCAACTGTAACTGCCACTGACGTTGCCAACGGCTACACGCGTGCGATCACCAGCGATGCGGAGGGCCACTACTCGCTTCTGGCTATTCCTCCTGGGGCTTACCGCCTGACGGCCTCGGCCTCCGGTTTCGACCTGGGAGCCATTGATCAGATCACTCTCAACGTTAACGATGCGCTGAAGTTTGATTTCTCGCTTAAAGTCGGTAACGTGAGCCAGACCATCTCAGTGAATGCAAACGCTCTGCAGATCCAAACCTCGGCTACATCGACGGGCGACACCATTAGTACCAATCAGATTCTGGGGATGCCGCTCAACGGCCGTTCGTACCTCGATCTTCTCTCGCTCCAGCCAGGTGTCGCACCATCGAATACGCAATCAGGCTACAACACCAAATTGCCCGCCTCCGGTCTTTACGGGTCGGCCGGCAATGTCTCCACCGACGGTCAGCCTGAGTGGGCCAACGCCTTCCTGGTGAATGGCGCAGAGGTCGACGAAACGGAGAACATGGGCGCCGGGATGATTCCAGACGCCGACTCGGTTGCCGAGTTTCGCCTCCTCACCAACAGCTACAGCGCGGAATACGGCAAGTTTACCGGTGCAGTCATGAACACCGTGACGAAGTCCGGAACCAACAGCTTCCATGGAACACTCTTCGAGTTCTACCGCAACCAGAAGATGGATGCGATTAACTACTTCGACTCTACAAAGGCGGAGTTGAAGCGCCACCAATTCGGCGGTGTCTTCGGTGGTCCAATCTGGAGAAATCGGCTCTTCTCGTTCAGCGACTATCAGATGACGCGTCAGGTTGCCGGAATCAGCACGGGTGTTGTGCAGGTTCTAAGTAACGACGAACGAAGCGGCATCTTTTCGGATGCGATACTCAGCACCCCGGTTATGGGTGCGGCCTGGGCCACTACCCTCGAGGGCCGCGGTGGCGGAGCGATCATCCCAGGGACTACCCTGTACAACCAACTCGGCACGGCGACGACGACCACCGCTATCGATGGCAGTTCCGTGCCCGCCCACAATATCTCCGCCTATATCGACCCCGTCGCCAAGGCGACAATATCGGCGATTCCCTTGGCAACCGGGACCAACGGCTACGATTACGATAATTCGGCCGCGGTGGGAACCCTCATCGATACCAACTGGGGCCAGCGAATCGACTTTGATAATGTGAAGACGGGCGACTGGATGTTCTATTATCACTACGACGGTGCGAACGCAGTCGACCCGGTTTATTTCGACCCTAACGTGGCGTCCGTACCGACGTTGCCCGGCTCTCCAGACAGTAACCCATCGCGCAGCCAACTGTTTGTCATGAGCAACACCAAGACCATAGGCACTAATTCGGTCAATGTGGCTCGAGCTCAACTTTTCCGCTGGCAAGAACACTCGGCAGCCCCGTCTCCCAGCACCGCCATTTCCTCCTATAGTACGTTAGGCTTCAACACAAATCCCGCGACCGGCGGTCTGGTCAACACCGGACCTCCTGGAAGCCAATCGTCTATGCCGACCATGTTCTTTAACACCTTTGCGGTCGGCAACGACTGGCTGAATCTCTATCAGCCTGAAACGAACTACGGTGTCGAGGACACGTTCAGCAAGGTGGTGGGGAATCACTCCATCGCCTTTGGCGGCACCTTCCGGTTTTACGAGCTAACTGTCCGAAACACCTGCGGGCAAAACGGATATTTCAACTTTAACGGTAACGAGACGAAAGCCGATGTTTCGGACTACTATATCGGCGCTCCGTCCGATTTCGTCCAATGTTCCATCCAGGTTCTCGACAACACTACCCGTTACATCGGGGCCTTCGCCCAGGACTCCTGGAAGGTGAATTCCAGCTTCACCGTCAATTACGGCCTGCGTTGGGATATTCCCCGGCCCTGGAGCGACAAATATGGGCGTCTGACCACAGCGGAGCCGGGCGTGCAATCCACCAAGTTCCCCGATTCCCCCTTGGGCAACGTCGTTCCGGGAGATCCGGGAGTTCCGAGCACGATTTCTCCCACTCGGTGGAATGACTTTGGACCACGCATTGGTGTCGCCTGGGCGCCTTCGGGCGGCATCTTTGGCGCAGCGGGCACGACCAGCATTCGCGCAGCATACGGAGTCTACTTCCTGGGCGCCGCGGATAACGGTAACTTCGGCATTATCGGAGATGCTCCCTGGGGCCTCTACTGGGCATCGCCACAGCCGACGGATTTTGGAAGTCCCTACATCACCCGCGCGAACGGCATCTCGCAAGGACAGAAATTCCCGTTTACCTTTCCTTCAGGCTCCGGACCGTTTCCGAACTTTGGTTTCGGAAATCTGATGCCTCTTTATCTTCCCGGCTACTACATCCATAACAAGACCAATGATGCCCAACATTGGAACCTTTCTCTCCAGCGGCAGCTCGGCTCGTCAACTGTTGCTTCTGTAGAGTACGTGGGAACCGTGGGACACCATATTCAGCGCAGCATACCCGTAATCTGGGGCTCTGCGTCGCTTTGCGAGTCGCTTCCAGGCTGCGGGCCGGGAGGTGAAGGCGGCGTCTACACGTTGGGTACCCAAACTTACTACGGGTCCCTTGTCGGGGCGATCGACAACCAGACCATCAGCCCGAACTACACAAACTCCGCTGGAGGCCCAGTGGTGGCCTTCGCCTCGGCGAATTACGATCAGAACTCAGGAAATTCGAACTACCACGCACTGCAGATGTCGGTGGAACGCCGCACGTCCGACATCACCTTCCTGCTCGCCTATACTTACGCCAAATCGTTGGACAACGATGCTGCCAACTACGACCCCAACGATCCGGGCCGCGCCTATGGGCTATCGTCGTGGGACATGCGGCAGAACTTTGTGGCGAGCTACTCCTGGGCTATTCCGTTCCAACGTTTTCTCGGCCACAATCGATTGAGCGAGGGATGGAACATTACGGGCATCAGCCACTTCAACACCGGTTTCCCGATCAACTTCTCGAGCGGAGGCGACTTTGCTATGACCAACCTCGGAATCGACTATCCCACCCAGGTGAGTCCAATCAAAAAGCTCAACCCTCATTCTGCGTCACATAACTACTTCGATCCCTCAGACTTCGCCAGCGGCCTTAGCTGCGGCTACGAGGTTTGTGGCGTGACGGGCAACGTGAAGCAGTTCGCCATCTCCGGACCCGGACAAATCAACACCGATGCGGGTGTTGAAAAAGACACGAAAGTCAAAGAGGGAATGTCTTTCAATGTGCGCATCGAGATGTTCAATGTCTTCAACCATGCCAACTTCACCAATGTGAATGGCAACGCTAACAGCGGCGCCCAGTTCGGCACAGCCACTAACACTGCGGCTGGCCGCATTGGTCAACTAAGCGGCAAGTTCATCTTCTAGGCAGGTTCGTCTGTTGGACTTGGCAAGAGGTTTTCGGGTGCGAAAGATTTTGGGGTCTTCTTCCTTTAACCTTTCGCACCCGAGACTTAACATCATTAAAGCCTTCGCAGAAATTATCGATTGACGAACCGGCGGAGAGCACAAGGCCCAAGCACTTCAATCTGGGCACCGCCCTATAGATCGACCGTCCCTACTGGCAGCTTGTGTCAAGGGGGATCAGGGAATCCCGGGGGGAATACGCATGAACGGAGAAAACAGGGCAATGGTCTGGTTGTCTGGAGCGTGTAACAGCTTGTTGGCATTGTCACTCCTGAGCATTGCTCTATCTTCGGGGAACGCACAACAAGTCGCCGGCAAGCCTCCGGTGAAAACACCCGCCGCGGGAGGAAACAGCTTTGCCGGACCCCAGGACATACGATACGAGGCGTTCGCTGAGGGCGGGGACCGGCTGATCGACCGGTTCATCGGCTACTGGCAAGACTCGGCGCCGCGCTATGAACACGGCTCATTGGTACTAAGGGACATTCTCACCCGGGGCGACAACTTGAATCCGCCGCAGCCCGGCGCGATTTTGCAGGCTGTCAATTTTTTGGCTTATGGCCGTCTCCAACCGCGCGACTTAACAACCTTGGAGAAGCTGGAAGGCCAACAAGAGGTTTATTACATTCAAAGCGGAGCAGGGGAGATAACGGCGGGAGGAACGACCTCAGCGTTACACAAGGACATTGCCGTCCTTATGCCGGAGGGCCTGGAATTTACGATCAAGAATACCGGGGACGAGGACCTCACGATGTATGTGGTCAATGAGCCCACTCCCAGCGGCTTTGTTCCCAGAAAAGACATGTTGGTGAAAGACGAGACCAAGGTGCCCACCAGAGTTCCCATGGAAGCCTCGCCGTATACGCTGCCTGGAGCTTCTGGACACTGGGCTCATGTGGTCTACGATCTCTTTTCAAGAACGGATGGTCTAGCCACGATTGGAGATCTGATTACAGTCGATATCAATCCCATGACAATGGGAGAACCGCACCCGCATCGCATCGGGCAGGAAGAGATCTGGTGTGCAATCGATGGGACCAGTCTTGCGTTTCTCGGCACACAGCTGCGAGTTCAACCCCCGGGAATGGCCTACATGATCAGAACAGACGAGACCATGACGCATTCGAACATCAATGTCGGCGATAAGACAGTCAAGTTTCTCTGGTTTGGCAGCAATTCGAAGCCAAAGTAGCTTTGAAGGATTGCGGGCTAGTGTCTAGACCGTATGATTTGGCAATTACCCTTGGACCAGCGCGGGCGGGACGCCCGCACTACAGCCGGTCAGGAGACCGGCGCTACATTCCAGTCAGGAGACGGGCGCTACATTCCAGTCAGGAGACCGGCGCTACATTCCGGCGATACCACAATCATTCGGTCACGGTACTAGACGCGGCAAATCGCGGCAGGTCATGACATAACTCGGGAGCGCAGTGTAAAGCATGTCTGAAAGACCGCTGAAAACAGTGAGAGTCGCTTCACTTGCAGCACTGCTGGTCGCGGTGTGCTTCGCAACGGGTTGCAAGAAAAGCCAACCCGTGCCGATTCATCTGGCCGGCGACGCCTGGTTTCTCAATAGCCTTATCAAAACCGGCATGATCGGGAGCTTTGAGCGGAGCACCGGCATTCAAGTCGAAGTGTTGGACAGGGATGATCGGACGATCATGAGCGATCTGGACCGGGGTAGTCAGCCGGGAAGGCCCGGGTACGACGTAGTCGTGATGCGGCACAGGCTGCTTGGCGCGCTCATCGAGAAGAACCAGGTTCAGCCGATCGATTCGATGCTCGCAGATCCCGGCCTCCAAGATGCGAGCTTTCGGCCGCAGCAGCAACTCTTTCCCAATTGGTGGCGCGAGCTGAGCTGGTATGGAAACAAGATCTACGGGTATCCGTACACCGGCCTGACAGCATATCTCTGCTACCGCAAAGATATGCTGAACGATCCGAAGAACAAGCGCGAATTCAAAGCTCGCTACCACCGCGAGCTCGCGGCGCCGACTACATGGAAGGAGTACATGCAGTTAGCCGAGTTCTTCAATCGTCCCCGGGAGCACTTCTACGGGACTTACATTTCCGGCAAGCAGGGATTAGCCCTGTGGTATGAGTGGCTCAACTTTGTTTATTCGTATGGCGGAAACATTTTAGATACTCAACACGGTGACGAATACGGGGACATTGCGATCAACTCCCCGCAAAATGTTGCTGCCACCGAGCAGTACATCAAGTTGATCCCCTTCAGTCCGCCCGACACCCTCGATTTCGGGTGGGGTCAAGCGCAATCGACGCTCCAGCAGGGACACGCATTCATGGGCCTGCTTTGGAGCGATCAGGTCCCGTTCCTGGAAGCCCCGGCGGTCTCAAAGGTTGCGGGCAAGATCGGCTACAGTCTGATTCCCTCCAGCTCTTCCCAGCCGTCCAGCCAGTTGGAAGGGCTCACCTATCTGATTCCGACAGAATCAAAAGAATCGAGAGAAGCCTATCAATTCATTGAATGGGCAATGTCGGCGCAGGTTCAGACTCAGCAAACGATTCTGGGAGGCGATTCTATCCGCGAATCGACCTATGAAGACCCCGGCGTGAAGGATCTTCCCTACACTCGAACTTTCCTGGCAAGCGTTCCCGTTGCCAAAGAAAAGCCGACAATACCGGAGGCGTCCCAGATGACAGAGGCTGCAGAGCGCCGCCTTTCGGAGATTGTGACTGGAAAAGAGTCGCCGCAGAGCGGCCTGGACAAACTTGCGCTCGATTTTCAACAGATTCTAGGAAGCAAAGCGCGAATGCGTTACCCGGTACACGGAGCATCGTGAGTCAGTCCCGGGGAATGGTTGCAGCAAGCGGGGTCTTTTTCTGAAATTGTAATATGCCATCGAAATCCAGATAACCAATCCGAGGAGGAAACGAAGAATATGAAGACACGTTTGACGAGAATTTGCAATTACTTGCCGGCCGCCTTGTGTGTGTTGCTATTGGCGCCGTTGGCCGCGGCTGCCCAGAATATTCCCGCAGGAGCATGGGCAGGCAGCTGGCTTGCCGACTCGCGATCCACATTTTCTGGAGCCCCGCCGAGGGTGGATGGAGTCATCGTACTGCCGGATGGAACCTTAACAGTTCATGAGATCAGTTCTACCGGACAACCAGGCGGCTGGTCCTACAAGCCGCAAGTCGGAGAATTTGTACCGATTAATGGAAGAGACGGGGTAACGGTGAAAGTCGTTATGGTGAGCCCCTATCGAGTGGAACACACCTGGAACGATCACGGAAAGATTACTCATTCCTTTTCGACACTATCGAAAGATGGCAAGACCCAGACCTACTTTGGACCGATCGGAACTTATCGGCTGACCGGAAGCGACAAGGTGGTCAAGTGCTACAGCGAGGTAGTTGTGTACGCGAAGCAGTGACGATCTTTTGATATCGAGGAGCTTAGAGCGGCCGCAAAAACCGGCCGCTTCCTCGTGTCTTCAAAGTCTTTGACCGGGAGGAAATGTTCCTGGGAATGGGCGCCGAGTGGCAGCGTGGACGCCGCCAGGACAGCCGGTCTGGAGACCGGCGCTACTATCCGCCTTCGAGGATGAACAGCGCCGGATAACGTATTCTATCTTTCGCACATTTGATTTGAGCTGGAGCCTGGTACAGGCAGGAGGAGCGAGACCTCTGAGGCACGAACGATGGAGATAAAATGTCACGGTCGAATCGTACACTCCCACCCGATCCAGAATCCGACGCGGCGCAGCCGGTAAACTTGCTCCCTCCCGATGCTTCGCTTGTGATTGGACTGATTGAAGCGTTTCGCTCCTCGAAGGTGCTGTTTGTCGCAGTTTCCCTGGGTATTTTCGATTTCCTCGAACGTGCGCCTGCTTCCGCGGAGAGCCTTGCATCCGAGCTCGGCTGTCAACCTGAGCCGCTGGAACGGCTCTTGGATGCGTCTGCCGGGCTCGGGCTGCTGCACAAACATGGTGGCGAGTATCGGAACCAGGCAACTGCGAGCACCTATCTATGCCGCGCCAATCCGAATACCCTGGTCGGTTACATTCTCTATTCAGACAAAGCTCTCTACCCATTGTGGGCACACCTGGAGAATGCCATTCGAGAGGGTGGCCCACAATGGACACAAGCATTCCATCAGGCGGGCAGCATCTTCGATCATTTCTTTCGTACCGACGAAGCCATGCAAACCTTTCTCAACGGAATGCACGGCTTCGGTTTGCTGAGTTCGCCTCGGGTTGTGTCCGCCTTCGATCTGTCGCCCTTCAAAAAGCTGATCGATCTCGGGGGGGCCACCGGTCATTTGGCGATTGCAGCCTGCGAGCGGTATCCCGGCCTGAGCGCAATCCTATTCGATCTTCCCCGGGTGATCGACGTGGTTCGCGACCAAGTCTCTCTTTCGCCCGTCGCATCGCGGATCGAGTTGCTGAAGGGTGATTTCTTTTGTTACGAGCAGATTCCGCAGGCCGATTTGTTTGGGTTGAGCAGAATCCTCCACGACTGGCCGGACGAAAAGGCAAGCGGACTTCTGCGGGCAATTTATGAACGCCTATCATCCGGCGGTGGAATTCTCATCGCAGAAAAACTGTTGAATGAAGATAAGACCGGCCCCATTCCCGCCCAATTGCAGTCAGTCAATATGCTGGTCTGCACGGAGGGCAAGGAGCGGACCCTGACCGAATTTCGCGTATTGCTCGAATCAGCCGGTTTCACCGATGTCCGCGGCCATATTACGGGTACTCCGCTCGACGCGATTTTTGCCGTCAAGCCGTAAATCGTGCTTATTTTCGGAATCCCCCAAGGAGTGGGGTGAGCATTGCGTGAAGCACAGGCCCGATCAAGCGTGCGGAGCCTGGTTCATGCTGCGACGGCCGCCCGCTCATCGCGATAAGACCGCGATGAACGGGGCACAGCTTCATATGGCTCATGGTGATTCTTCGGGGCTGATGACCGGGGCACAGCTTCATATGGCTCATGGTGATTCTTCGGGGCTGGTGAACGGGGCACCTGCCCACAACTTTGCACACTCTCCCGCATCAGATCGATTTCCCCGATCGCTTCAGATCGCGCTCAGAACTATATCGGAAGAGGAAGTAAACCGGGACACCGATCAGAACGATGACGACCCCTGGTATGGTTGTTGCCGGGCGATATGCAAACAGGACCACAAGGATCACGCTTGCGCAGACGAGATAGAGCGCCGGAACAAAAGGATAGCCGAAGGCGCGGTACGGCCGTTCGGCGTTGGGCCGGAGCTTTCGCAGGCGAAAGACCCCGGCAATCGTCAGGATATAGAAGATGAGCGCCGCAGAGATGATGTAATCCAAAAGATTGCTGTAGAGATTGCCATAGGTTTTGGTCGCCGGCTGGTAGGTCCGGACCAGTACGAGGACGGCTGACCATATTCCCTGCATAACCAAAGCCGCGCTTGGAACGTTGGCGCGATTGAGTGAGGAGGCTTTCTTGAAAAAGAGTCCGTCGAGCGACATGGCATAATAAGCGCGGGCTCCGGAAAGTATCAGAGAATTCATACATCCGAATGCCGCAATCATAATCACAACTGCAATGAACACAGCTCCGGCGGTGGGGAAGATGGCCTGCATCATGGTAGCCGCAACCCGGTCGGAGGGCGCCTGCTGTACGGCGCTGAACGGCAGGACCACGATATATGCGAAGTTAGCCGCGATGTACAGACCGATCACGATGAAAGTTCCGAGGGCAAGAGACAAGGGCACGTTTCGGCTTGGGTTGCGGACCTCGCCGGCGGCAAAGGTAATGTTATTCCAGCCATCCGCCGCGAAAAGAGATCCAACCTGTGCGATACAAAGTGCTGCCATTATTCCGATTGCCGTCAAAGGAGAAGGCACATGACCGCTCAAGGTGAATCCGTGAGGCGTCCATGGGTGGCTGAAGTTCGCTTTTACAACGGAGGCTCTCCAGCCCACCAGGACTCCTATCGCAATCACAGCGAGCAGAGAGCCGATCTTCATTGTCGTGAAGACGTTTTGCACTCCCTTGCCGTACTTCAGGCCATTGGTGTTGATCCAGGTTAGGAATGAGATAACAATCAGCGCGACGAGCTGGGTCTTGGAAAGAGAGATTGCGTATGTGGGCAGTATATGGATTGGCGGGATAATGTAGCTGTTCTCCGCAATCTGCGGCCATAACACGCCAAGATAGCGGGAAAACCCGACAGAGGAAGCGGCGATTGTGCCGGTTTGAATGACCAGAAAAAGTGTCCATCCATAGAGAAAGCCCCAGAGCGGGGAATAGGCTTCACGCAAATAGACATACTGGCCTCCAGCCTGGGGCATCATCCCTGCCAGTTCTCCATAGGAGAGCGCGGCTGTGAGCGTGAGAAAGCCGGCGATCACCCAGGCCAGAAGCAGCCAGCCGGAACTTCCAACCTCTCGCGCCATTTCGGCGGCGACGATAAAGATGCCCGAGCCGATCATCGAACCGGCAACAATCATGGTCGAATCAAAGAGGCCGAGGCCGCGAGTCAGGTGACGATGCTCGCCGCCAGCTTCAGCGCTTTTGATCTCCTGTTGTATGCTGCTCTCGTCATTCGATCGGTTCAAAGACGCCTCCGCAGTTGCTACACTCCGACTTCAACCACCCGTCGATAAAGTCCTGGCCCGCATGACTCGTGAAGCCTGAGGTAGCGAAAGCCTTCTTGTGCTCAAAAGCATGTTGACAACAGTGTTTAAGGGGACGTTGAGGGGTTTTCGCTGGACTGATTCTATCGCAACGGAGCGTTGGTTGTTTGGAGAGAGTTTTGCCGAGCCGGACGCCGTCCCTATGGGACTCCGGATGAATTGTTTGTTTCGCCAACCCCACGCTGAAGCGCGGGGCTAACAACCGCTGCGCCTACGGCGCGGGCGAGGGGCCGCTCTCGACATGGAGTGCGAATACACAGGTCCCTTTGAGAGGCTGCCTCCCATAGAGCCAACCCCACGCTGAAAAAATCGTGAACAAACAGGACGACTCCAGTCTGTGTGCAACATGACCGTTTAAACTGGTTCTCTATGAAGGACACGGCCCAGGTTCACGCTCGAGATGGAGTTTCAGGACAAAGCTTCATGCGCTCGGCGGGCGGTGTTTATTGCATGGGAACGAGCTTCAATATTGTGGCTTATGGCACTCAGCGCGAACGACTGGAATCGGCAATTGCCGATGCGCTGAGAGAGGCGCAGCGCCTCGACGGACTGCTTTCGAACTACCTTCCGGAAAGCGAGCTAAGCCGGGTAAACCGGCTTGGTACGCGAGGCCCCATGACTTTATCGAGCGAACTTTTCCAATTTCTCTTGGCCTGCAGTGCATACAGCCGAGCCAGCGAGGGAACGTTCGATATCACGGTGGGACCTTTGATGAAGGTGTGGGGATTCTACAAGGGAACGGGCGAGCTGCCGCAGCCCGAGGAGGTGGCGCAGGCCCTGGAAAGGGTTGGATATACGAACATTATTCTGGACGAGCAGAACATGACTGTACGTTTAGCCAAAGAGGGCGTGGAATTGGATCCTGGCGGCATCGGGAAGGGATTCGCTGTAGATAAAATGGTTGAGATTCTTAAACACCGTGAAGTTGATTCGGCGTTGATCGTTGCCGGCGGCAGCACGATCTATGGTCTTGGAACGCCCCCCAATGAGCCGGGATGGGAAGTCACCATCAAAGATCCGCGCCAGCCATCGAAAGTAGCCGAAACCCTCAGTCTCAAGAATGAAGCGGTCTCTACTTCCGGCAATCTCGAGAAGTTCTTTTGGGCGGACGGCAAAATCTGGGGGCACATCATCGATCCAAGAACGGGCTACCCGGCGATGGGTACTTTATCAGTTTCAGTGATCGCGCCGCGAAGCGTCGATTCGGAGGCCTGGACCAAGCCGTACTATATCCTCGGCCGCCTCTGGACGGAAAAGCACAAGCAGGATGACTTCCGGGTTTATTACTGTGAGGAGCAGGCCTCAACGTACGCGTGGCTTTAGAGGCTGCGGAACAAGGCCGAACTTTGGATGAAGTTGGCTGAAAGCATTTTTCCGGGGCTAAAGCCCACGTTAATTCTGTTGGCTTCATGCGGGGGTTGAAACCCCCGCCTCCCTCCGGAAAAGAGTTTTCCCGCAGCCTATTCAGTTCCTGAGGGCAGTTGTGTTCAAACTGACCGGCTGGCCGGAGGGCCGGCGGTTTGGCTCCGGGATTTGGAAGTTGGTATACTGTCAAAAAGTTGTTGCAGCGCACTGCAAGTGGAGTCGCCCACCCTACGCCGGCCTCGCCGGCATCCCACGCAGGAAATTGCAACTTCAAGTCTGCACTGAGGCCAGGTAGCTCAGTGGTAGAGCGCGGCCCTGAAAAGGCCGGCGTCGGCGGTTCAATCCCGTCCCTGGCCACCACTCCTCTAATCCCATTTCCTTCGGGCCGCGCGACCGGTTGCGCGAAGCGCAATCAACTTTGCCCGCGGCCCTCGGAAGGCCGGCGTCGGCGGTTCAAGAGGGGGCGGAAATAGCGCTGATCTTGAGTTAAAGCCGGAGGAGCATCGCGCAGGGGCTAAGCAGGCTGCGGAAAAAGGGCAGGATTTGGGGTGAAATAGGGGGAAAGCGTCTTTCCGGGGCTAAGGCCCTATCGATTTTGCTGGCTTTATGCGGGGGTTGAAACCCCCGCCTCCCTCCGGACTCAGTTTTTCCGCAGCCTGTTCAGCCCAGGAATTGCGGGCTGCGGCTTGTGCCGTCAAATTGGGCGGTCGTCTTGTACCGTTCGTACAATCCCGCCAGCGCAGCCGTCTTTGTGCGGTCGAGAAGAGCGGCAACCTCAGCCTGCGAGAGGGGCTTGAAGGTTCGCACGGCCTCGAATGCCTGATCGAGAATATGCTGGCTGTCGATTCCGGTGATCTGCACGGCGGAGGGCAGGTTCAGGCAATAGTGCAGCGCCTCGATGGGCGTTACGGTATTGCTGGCGAGGATGTAATGATCGCCAAAACACTTCATGCCGAGGGGTGCGATTCCTTCGCCGATCAGGACAGGCAGAACTTCGTGCGTAAAGCTGCGGAAGTGCGCGTCCATTACGTTGAGCGGCATTTGCACGGTGTCGAAATGGAAGTTGCGCGCGCGGGCGAGATCGAGCATGCGGAGATGGACGTACGGGTCTTTGTGCCCGGTGAAGCCGATGAAGCGCAGCTTACCGGCCTTCTGCGCCTCGATCATGGCCTCCATGGCGCCGCCTTCGGCAAAGATCCGGTCGGGATCTTCAAGATGGATTACCTCGTGGAACTGCATCAGGTCCACGCGATCGGTGCGCAAGCGCAGCAGGGACTCGTCGATCTGCTGTGCCGCCGCGGCCTTGGTGCGGCCGTCGATCTTGGTCATCAGAAAGACCTTGTTGCGATAGCCATCGGCCAGTACCTTGCCCATGCGCAGCTCGCTTACGCCCTCGTTATAGTCCCAGGAGTTATCGAGGAAGGTGATGCCGCGATCAATGGCCTGCCGGGTGAGCTGCATGGCATCCTGCTCGGAGAGCTCAGGTTTACCGATGTGCCATCCGCCCATTCCGATGGCCGATACCCGCTCTCCGGTGCGGCCCAGCGTCCGATAGATCATTTCGTTGGTTTCCGCGTTGGTTTCGGCGTTGGTTTCGGCCCGCGCTTCCGGGTTCAGCAAATGGGATGCGGCTACTGCTCCAATGGCGGTTCCGGCCGTTCTTACAAAGGCACGGCGATCGATCGAGACCATGGTAAGGCTCCTTGTTTCATTGTATTCGGTTTCATTGTATTCGCCGGTGCAACGCCGGGGCGCATTTTTTCCTGCGGAGCGGAAGGCCTGGCGAGGCTGGGAACCCACCGGGCAGTTTGATTGACGCGAACAGCGGAGGGTGGGTAGACTACAACAAAATCCGTTGAAAGCGATCGAGGGAGCGCGTGGCATTTATAGGAGCCCTCGCACTTATATGAAAGCAAGCTGGAAGTTACTTATTGTTTTGCTGCTGGGACCGATGACGATCGCGGCCGCACCTCGGAATGATACCCCCACCTCGGCAGGCGACTACCTCGTGTATGTGGCAAGTTACACTTCGCAGGGGACGGGCGGTATTTATGTTTTCCGCTTCAATCCACAAACGGCAGAGATGAGCGCGCTCGAGTTGGCTGCACCTCTCGACAACCCGGCATGGATTGCGTTCGATCCAAACCGCCGCTTCCTGTATGCCGTGACCAGGCACGAGGATGGCGCCGGGGCCCTGCATGCGTTTCGGATCGATAAGGCGACGGGCCGCCTCGCCGAGTTGAATTCGACGACCTCCGGTGTAAAAGATGCCTGCTACATCTCGATCGACCGCACGGGTACGAGCGTTGCCGTAGCTGGCTGCGAGGACGGCGCGATAGCGATCCGCCGCATCAAAGGCGACGGTTCTCTGGGCGAACCGACCGCAGCCGGCCAGCATAGCGGGCCCGGCGCGCGGGCGGGCTCGATTTATTTTAGTCCGGACAACAAGTTCGTACTCAGCCCGGACCTTGGGTTGGACGAAGTATTTGTCGACCGGTTCGATTCGGCAAAGGGCGCTCTGGCGCCGAATGACCCGCCCTTTACGAAAATGCAGGCAGGCTCGACCCCGAACCGTCTCGCATTTGATCCAAACGGGAAATTCGTTTATGTGTTCAGTGCAACCGCGGGAGCGCTGACGGCTTTCAACTGGGATGCGGAACACGGGGTCATGAAAGAGGCGCAGAAAATCGGCACTGTCCCCGATGGATTCACCGTGAAGAACAACGGGCAGGAAGTGCAGGTGCATCCGAATGGGCGATTTCTTTACGCGGCCAACGGCGGTCCCGGATTAATCGCGGTGTTTGCGATCGGTGGGGATGGCTCGCTCACGCTGGCCGATCAGGTCTACACGCAGGGAGATCTTCCTGCCGATTTCGCGATAGACCCCACGGGCGCCTATCTGCTCGCCGCGAATCAGAAAACGAACGCCATTGTGCTTTTCAAGATCGTTCAGAATACAGGCCATCTGTTGCCGACGGGCAAAATGGTGCATGTGGAGGCGCCGGTGTGCTTGATTGGTTTCTTGCCTCTCAACTGAGCGGGTAGATCCGCCGGAGAAAAGATCGAAAGGGACTGGTGCGAGTCCCTAACGCCGTAGTGTCCGGACCGTATGAATTGGTAATTGCCTTTGGACCAGCGCGGGCGGGGACGCCCGCGCTACAGCCGGTCTGGAGACCGGCGCTACATTCCGGTCTGGAGGCCGGCGCTACATTGCGGTCTGGAGACCGGCGCTACATTCCGGTCTTCACAAGCGAACGCGTCGAGATTACGCCAGGGGTTATGCTACCTGCCGGGGTGGTTCCTCGGACGCGACGACTCTCACCGTGTCGTTTCCTATCACGGCTGCTTCAAGAGAGGCTGAAAGCGGCTGTTCAGTGCACTGCGGACGGAAAGGCAACGAGAGCAGGACACGATTGCCGGCGACGATGTTGTAGGAGCGGAGGGGTTGGGGACCGGCGAATGCGGTGTTCCATTCGACAGTCACTCGATCCCCATCACGCTTGGTAGTCACCTGGCCAGGCTGTACCAGGATATTGGTCATTTCCTGGAAGTAATTCGTGGCGGCGCCATGGCGATCCTTAGATTCCTTTTCAATGCGCAGCCGCTCGATTTCCGAAGGCAAATCCGTCACCGCCGCGGCTAGATTGGCCACCAACTGGTCGTTTTCCGGCTTCTCGCGATCGATGTGCCCCGTTCCGATAATCTCCACCGAAACGCCAGGCAGCGACAGCGGGTAACGCACCAGATCGGAATATGCCACAGCTCCGGGCTTTCCAACCGTGCGGATCACGTCGTCTGGAGAGTTGGAGAAGCGTGACGGCTTTCCGTAGTAGGTTCCATCGCCGAAGATCTTCATAGCGATTACACCGATGCCACGGGCCACAGCCAGCGGCAGGACGTTGTTCTGGTGGGAACTGCATAAGCGATCGTTGGAATTGAGCGCCACCAGAAGCGTGTCAATGACGCCGTCGCGATCGCGGCGAATGGCGCTCATCAACACTGGCGAGCTCTGGTGGCCGGTGATTCCAATGTGGCGGATCCAGCGTTTGTGCTCGGGGTTGAGGCCGGTGGAGTTTGTGCCATCGCGATAATCGACCATGGCGGCCATCACTCCGACCTGGTCCCGCTTTCCAGTGCCGCGGTCGTCGTAGCCCACGTAGATCTGGTCGACTTCCTCGAACGACATCAGGTGATGGATCTGCATGACGTCAAGATACGCCCCCTCGGGAATGAAGCCCTTGCCATCGCCAAACATTTGAGTGAGGGAGCGCTCCAGTTGGTCGATTGCGGTGGGCCCCGGCCTGGCGGGGTCGGCGGCATGACGGACCCTGGTCTTGCTGGTGATATACAGGCTCTCGCGCAAGGCGCGATTGTAGCTGGGGTCGGACGGCGCCAGGTGCAGACGGCGGAATGCTTCGCCATAGTTGATTTGGCTCGAGCCGTAGCGATTGGCGCAATCGAGATAGTTCAGTCCAAGCTGAACCGCGCGAACGATAATGTCGGGGGCGTCAATGCCAGGGGCCGTAAATTGCAGGGAACCCTGACCGCCCAGACCAAGCGGGACAACCATGCGTCCCGTCCGGCCGAGAAGCCGTTTCGGAAGTTTGGTGGCGGCCTCGGCGTAAAGACGTCCGGGGGTCAGCGCGTTTGCCGCGCCTGCCAGCGGAATTGCCCCTAATGTGCGCAGAATCTCTCGTCTGGAAATCACTCAGCCAGCCTCCTCAACTATCTTGGAGCTAAAGCCAGCAGTCCTGGTGTGCTCATCATCACATGCGCTCCTCGCGACGATGATCGGTCAGGTTGTCGGCGATGATCCAGCTCAGTCCGAACCGCTTGTCCAACTACCTAACCGGCAACAGGCCGCGTCGGAGGTGACTCGTAATCCATGAAAATCAACCTTGAGCGAGAAGTTGAAGGAGAAGTGGAAAGGCCGGTTGGTTTCTCACCCGAGGGGTTTTTACCTCCGAGGCGTCTTGAGCGCGCTCGCACGCTCGTAAACATTGACGATTATGACACTCCGAGGTTTCAACATTATGGATTAAAAAGGAAATAAAAGGGGGTACAATGGTTCGGACGAACAACTGCTAGCCCTCCTGCAGGGCGATACGCGTCATGCCGTCAATTCCAGCTTAGAATCAGCGGCTGAAGGCACTTGCCTTTTGGGACTGGAGATTGAAGGACCCTGCGGTGTTCCTGTCATAAACATGCCTTTAGGAAGGTCAAGATGAAGCTGAAAATTAATGGCATCACACGTCAATTTCAGGGGGATCCTGAGATGCCGCTGCTTTGGTACCTGCGTGACGTGTTACGTCTGACAGGCACAAAGTTTGGTTGTGGAATCGGTCTTTGCGGCTCATGCACTGTCCACGTTGACGGCGCGGCTACGCGGAGTTGCATTCTGCCGGTGAAAGCCGTGGCCCACAAAGAGATTCTCACGATCGAAGGCCTGAGCGCCGACGGTGAAAATCCAGTGCAACGGGCGTGGATGGAAGCGAATGTTCCGGAGTGCGGCTATTGCCAGAGCGGCCAAATCATGCAGGCTGTTGCCTTGCTGAAAGAAACACCTCGGCCAACCGACAGTGATATTGACCAGGCCATGGAGGGCATGATCTGCCGGTGCGGAACTTACCAGCGGATCAGGCGGGCAATCAAAATTGCAGCGGGGGTAAAGGCATGAAAGGGATTGGAAAAGTCAGCCGGCGGAAGTTTTTGAAGGGTATGTTTTCGGCTGGTGCCCTGGTTCTAAGCGTGCCAGTGGCGCCGTTCAAAATTTCAGCGGCCGCTCAACAGAGTTCTACGGAATGGAAACCGAGTGTGTATCTTGGAATCGAGACCGACGGGAGCGTGATCCTTGTGGCGACGCGTTCGGAGATGGGCCAGGGCGTTCGAACCTCGCTGCCAATGATCATGGCTGATGAAATGGACGCCGATTGGAAAAGAGTCAGGATCGAGCAGGCGATTGGAGATCAGCGTTATGGCGCTCAGGACACAGATGGATCGAAGTCCATCCGAACCTTTTTCGGTCCCATGAGGGAGGCGGGCGCAACGGCAAAGTATATGCTGATTCAGGCGGCTGCGGCCAGGTGGAATGTTCCCGCCTCGGAGTGCCAGACCGCTCTCCACGCTGTTTTGCACGGGCCGACGGGCCGCCGGCTGGGTTACGGAGAGTTGGCGGCTGAGGCGTCGAAACTCCCCGTGCCAGATAAGAGCAAGTTGAACTTGAAACCAAAGAGTTCTTGGCGTTACATCGGCAAAGGTGTTCCTCGCTACGATCTGAAGACGATTTGCAAGGGGCAAGCCGTTTACGGCATTGATGTGTTTAGAAAAGGAATGGTCTATGCTGCGATTGAGCGCCCTCCTGTGCTGGGTGGAAAGGTCAAGTCATTTGACGACTCGGAAACCTTAAAGGTGGGCGGGGTGCTGCAGACGGTTGGCATCGATCCGTTTGTCCCGCCGCCGGCGTATCAGCCACTTGGCGGAATTGCCGTGATTGCCGACGGCACCTGGGCGGCTTTCCAGGGCCGCAGCAAGCTGAAGGTGTCCTGGGAAAACGGACCGAACGCGACCTACGATTCCGGTGAGTACAAGAAGGAGTTACAGAACACCGTCCACAGCCCGTGCAAGGTTGTCCGCAACGAAGGCGATGTGGAAAGTGAGTTCGCCAAGGGGGGAAGAATTGTCGAAGCGGATTACTACGTTCCGCTCCTGGCGCAGGCTCCGATGGAACCGCCGGTTGCAGTCGCCGATTATCGCAACAACAGGGTAACAATCTGGGCTCCGACCCAGAATCCCCAGGGCGTGCAAGCCGCCGTTTCAACGCAATTGGGACTCCGGCCAGAGGATGTGACCTGTAATGTGACCCTTCTGGGCAGCGCGTTTGGACGAAAAGATCAACCGGATTTCATCGTCGAGGCTGCGGTGCTTTCAAAAAAACTAATGCGCCCGGTCAAAGTTGTCTGGAGCCGGGAAGACGACATCAAGTTCGGCTATTACAACTCAGTTTGCGCAATGTATATGAAGGCATCGCTGGGGAAGGATGGTTTGCCCACGGCGTGGCTTCAACGTTGTGCTTTTCCTCCGATACCTTCGACCTTTATGGCAAACGCGGTTTACGGCGATAATGGTCACCTGGGTCAAGGGTGGGTTGACGTACCCTTCGACATCCAAAACCTTCGCGTCGAAAACGGGCCGGCCCAGGCCCATGTCCGGATTGGGTGGATGCGCGCTGTGGCGTCTATTTATGAGGTGTTTGCCGTTCAGTCTTTTGCAAGTGAACTCGCGCACATTGCGGGCCGGGATCCCTACGAGTACTTGCTCCAATTGATCGGGCGGCCGCGCATTCTTGACCTTAAAAACACACAGTACCAGAATTACGGCGCGCCTTACGACCAGTATCCAGTCGATACGAGTCGGCTTCTCAAGGTTACGGAAACAGTGGCGGAGAAGGCAGGATGGGGAAAGCGGAAGATGGGTAAGCGCTCAGGCATGGGCATCGCCGCAAATGAAAATACTTTGACCTATGTCGCAACTGTCGTTGAAGTTGAAGTCAGCGATCAAGGCGACATTAGCATTCCGCGGGTGGATACCGTTGTGGATGCCGGAACGATCGTAAATCCCGAGATGGCACGGGCGCAGATTGAAGGTGCGATTGTTTTCGGAACAAGCATCGTAAGAAGCGGAGAAATCACTGCTACTCAAGGCGCGATAGACCAGTCGAATTTTAATGACTATCCGGTCGCCACGATGAGCGAAGCTCCGCTTCAGACGAACGTGACCTTCATTGAAAGTGACGCACTGCCAACTGGCGTAGGGGAGCCCGCGGTATCCGCATTTATAGGGGCGTTTTGCAATGCTATCTTTGCGGCTACAGGCAAGCGGATTCGCTCCTTGCCTATCGGAAACCAGAAACTGGTCTGACATCTTTTGACCTCGCGAACTTCCGGTCCTTTCAGGGGCACTTCGAGCCGGTAGAATTCATCGAACCGAAAATCAGAAGAAGAATTGATAATTCGTGGAAAAGGTAAGGGTGTCGCTTACTCGCGGCGTGATGGCAGGCCCATGAATGTAGCTGAGGCCCATGCTCATGTATTGACCGGGATGGACGCGCAACGAATAACTGCCAGTGAGCGCGGCCGATGCACGCCAGACAGACTTCCCCTGGGCTAGCAGCGAATGGGTCAGTTCGTTACTGTGTCCGGAGTAGTAGGAGACAAGCGAAGCCATGTCGAACGGCCTTGAGCGAAAGGGCGCTTTCCGGTAAAGGCGCAATTCGTAGTAGCTGTCATAACGGTCGAGATGCGAGTCGGCGGCCATGGCTGTTCCGCCCAGATAGAGGCCTTGACCGGGGTGCAATGAATTCGACCTTCGCAACTGATAATCCATCAGAACGAACTCGGAGTGATTGCCGGACTGTGCCGCTCCAGTGGCCAGGTTGGTAGAGGGAGAACTGTTATGTATGTAACCGGCGCGAAACCAGGCATCATGAGCCGTTGCGCCGGCAGTACGCCGGTATCCCATTTCGTCAAAGAGGAGGAGTTTGTCCCCGTGCGGGATGAACCGGAATCCGGTATGGTTCCGATCGACCTCTTCCGGACCTCCGTGGGGATCGATACTTCGCTGCGCAACCGACTTCAAATAGGTGTGCTTCGGCCCCTGTATCCGTAGATTGAACGAGGGCGCCGTGAGTGGAAAGTTCGAGACTCCCACCTCATATGGCAGGACCGCATAGACTCCCTGCGCAGCTGTTGTCAACGATCCGCCGATCGACAATCCGATCACTTCCATATTGTTGCCGATGTACCCGGCTTTGAACTCGACGCGTCTGTCGGCGAAAGCCTTGTAGAAATACAGTGTGTGCATCTGAAAGGCCTTGGGGCCGGCAGGATTCCAGCTCACCCAGTACCAACCTCCGCAAATATATAACTCGGCATGTTTCAGATGCATCTGGCGAAGGTCGGCCGTGAGGGTCCAGTTATACATTATGCTTTCAAACGGATCATCGCCGACGTAGGTCTGCGTATCGGCAGGCACGGGCGCCTCAAGCGTATTCTGCCCGTACATCACCGTGAGTTGTGAGCGCAGGGCGACGCCCTCGGAAAAGAGCTTCTGCCTGAAATCCGAATCGATGCCGATAGGGCTCTCAGTAAACGGGGGCATCGCCGTTTCTGCGCCGAGACGATTCAGATCTTCGATCGATCTTTCAGACGCACGAGGATTTGGCGGAGTCGATGCTGCCCCCGGTGAGTCCTGGACCTGCCCCCAGGAAGGGCAGGAGACAAAAAGCGCCACCGCGAGCAGAGCGTAAAAGAATGGGTCTTGCGAAATCCGCATTCAAATCTCCGAGACATGCTGTGGCTTGAGCAACGCAGAACTGCTCATTGGGCTGCCCCCTTCCTCATCTTAGCGGCATCCGCGCTTGCCGTTTCTCATCTGCCTCCCCCTTCGCTATTCCATCCGTTCGCCAAGGGGTACGTTTTCCGCGGGCAAGGTCAGACCTGGCCGTCCCATAAGCTACCCGGATGCCGTTGCTGCCCCCTTCGGATGGTCCATTATAATTATTGGGCAGGATCGACCTATTCAATCAGGTCAGGAAGAGGCACATATGCAACTTGTCACGTTCCAACATAACGGGTCTGCAAGACCGGGCGCAATTTCAGGAGACAAAATTATCGGGCTTCAGGCCGCCGGCTTTTCCACGATGCTGCAACTTATCCAGGGAGGTTCAGAGGCGCTTGAGCACATAAAAACGTGGCTGGAGAATCCTCCCAAGGATGAGATTGTTCCTCTCGCGGAGGCTCGGCTCTTGGCCCCTTTGTCAAATCCCCCGAAGATTATCTGTGTGGGTTTGAACTACCGCGATCACGCTCTCGAGTGCAAGGCGGAGATCCCAAAGGTACCGACTCTTTTCTCCAAATACACGACTTCGATCATCGGTCCGGGAGAGGCGATCGTATTGCCGAAGAATTCCAAGCAGCCCGATTATGAAGCTGAATTTGCTGTGGTGATCGGGAAGGGAGGGCGCTACATCTCCAAAGACCGTTGGCGCGATCACGTATTCGGCTACACCAATTTGAACGATGTGAGCGCTCGAGACTATCAGGAGGCCACCAGCCAATGGATGGTAGGAAAGACCTTCGATACCTTCGCGCCCATGGGCCCGGCCATCGTTACGGCGGACGAAGTCGCCGACCCCCAGGCCCTGGATATTCAGATGATCATCAACGGAGAAGTGCTGCAAAGCTCGAACACATCGCAGATGGTCTTTGGGATTCCAGAGCTCATCGAATACATCTCGAGCATATTCACGCTGGAGCCGGGAGATGTGATCTCGACGGGGACTCCGGCAGGAGTGGGTGAAGCAAAGACGCCGCCCCGCTGGCTGCGGCCGGGAGATGATGTTGTGGTGCGAATCTCAGGTATTCCGGAGTTACACAACGAAGTTAGAGCGGAATGAGAATTGCGTCGGCCCCGCGAGATTTCAGGCGGGAGCAGGTAACTCCTGCGCCCGCGGCGGACGGCATCGCGAGGGATCTTCGCAAACCGGGGTAGAGATCCTCCGCGCCTATTTTTTCATGTGCATCCTTGTGGCGAGGCACAGGCCGGGCACACCACATCGTTGTTACAAATGCCGCGCTCGATTGCCCGTTCCTCAGGGTTCGGTAAATGTGTATTGAGTGGCCTGCCACGTTCCGTTGATGAGTTGCCAGAGCGTGGCATACACCGTCACTCCCTGGGTCGGTAGCGTCACGGTTTGAGAGGTGGCCGTCACTACACCGGAGTTATACAGGTTGTTCGATCCCACTCCGGTAGTGCCCAGATAGAGCCTGTATTCGGCCGGGCCGGCTCCATTGGCCCAGCTAAAGGTTTGGCTTGCGCTCAGCACGCCTGCCACAGGGCTCAGCGTGGCGGGAGTGGTCGTTCCGCCCTCGGTGTAAGTGATGTCGGTGTGTTGCCAGACGCCGTTGATCTTCTGATAGAGCCGCGCATACACCTTCACTCCCTGGGTCGGCAGCGTCACGGTTTCGGATGTGGCCGTCACTTCACCGGAGCTATACAGGTTGTTCGATCCCACCCCGGTGGTGCCCAGGTAAAGCATGTAGCTTGTTGGGCCGTTGGCGGCCCAGCTGAATCTGGTGCTCGCGCTCAGTAGGGCGCCCGCCGCGGGGCTTAGCGTGGCGGAAACAAGCGTCCCTCCCTCGGTGTAGGTGGTGTCGGCATATTGCCAGACTCCGTTGATGTGCTGGTAGAGCCGCGCGAACACCGTCACTCCGTACATCGGTACGGAGAAGGTCACAGAGGTGGCCGTGACTTCACCGGAGTTATACAGGTCGTTCGACCCCACTCCCATCGTGCCCAAGTAGAGTTGGTACTCCGTCGGGCCATTGGCGGGCCAGCTGAAGGTAGTACTCGCGCCGAGCACGGCGCCCGGCGTGGGGCTCAGCGTGGCCCGCACCAGCGTTCCGCCTTCGGTGTAGGTGGTGTCGGCGGATTGCCAGACGCCGTTGATGCGCTGGGAGAGGCGCGCAAATACCGTCACGCCGTACATCGGTACGGAGAAGGTCACAGAGGTGGCCGTGACTTCGCCGGAGTTATACAGGTTGTTCGATCCCACGCCGATCGTGCCGAGGTAGAGCTGGTACTCTGTCGGGCCGACTCCATTGGCCCAGCTAAAGTATGTGCTCGCGCCCAGAATGCCGCCTCCCGTGGGGCTCAGCGTCGCCAGAGTCGGCGCACCTCCTTCGGTGTAGGTGGTGTCGGCATGTTGCCAGGCTCCGTTGATGTGCTGGTAGAAGCGCGCGTACACCTTCGCTCCGATCGTCGGCAGGCCGTTCGCGGTGACGGCAGTGGCCGGGGTTTCGCCGGAGTTATACAGGTTGTCCGATCCCACCCCGGCGGTGCCCAGGTAGAGCAGGTAGCTGGTTGCGCCGTTGGCAGGCCAACTGAAGTTTGTGCTGGCGCTCAGCACGCTTCCCGCCGTGGGGGTCAGCGTGGCCGGGGTCAGCGTGCCTCCCTCGGTGTAAGTGGTATCGGCATATTGCCACACGCCGTCGATGCGCTGGTAGAGGCGTGCAAATACCGTCACGCCGTACATAGGTATGGTCACGGTCGCAGAGGTGGCCGTGACTTCACCGGAGTTATACAGGTTGTTCGATCCCACGCCGATCGTGCCGAGGTAGAGTTCGTACTCTGTCGGGCCGGCTCCATTGGCCCAACTGAAGGCCTGGCTTGCGCTCAGCACCGTGCCCGGCGTGGGGCTCAGCATGGCGGGCACCAGCGCTCCGCCCTCAACGTAGGTGTAGTTTGCGGATTGCCAGACTCCGCTGATCAGGGAAGATAACCGCGCGAAGACCGTGACTCCATCAGCAGGCAACGTAGTTACGGTCGCGGATGTAGCAGTAATCTCGCCTGAACTATACAGGTTGCTCGCACCCGCGCCGGTGGTGCCCAAATCCAGCTCGTATTTGGTAGCCGAGGTTCCGGTGGTCCATTGGAAGAGCACATTGCTCGATCCCAGAGCAGTGCCTACGTTGGGTGCTGGAGAATAGAGCACGGCCGGGCTCGGGGCCACGGTCACGCCAACGGTCGCTGTTGCAGTCAGATTCAACGGCGGATTGAGCGCCATCGTTGCGGTGAAGATGTCGTTGCTGGTGCGCGATGGGATGATCAGGTTGCTGAATGTGGCCAAGCCGGAAGAGAGACTTTCCGATGTGGTTCCGGTCAGCAGGCTGGCGCTGTCGGTCATGGTTACAGAATTGGTGGCAAATGCGGCCGGAGCACCGCTTTCGGTCAATCCGACCACGGGCGCGGGCGTGATTGACAGATTCCCGGTCGGGTTGGAAGGCGGCTGAGTGGTGAAGGCGAGCGCGTAGTTGGTCTGCACTGAGCCCGCATCCACGCAACTTCCCCCAGTGCCCGGGTATGTGGAATTTATATTTCCATCGCCGCGCTGGTCGGTCGGCAATGTCAGGTTGTAATTGTTGTATGCGTTCGACAAGCCGGTCACCGATCCGGCGCAGATGGCGGTACTGCCCGGAGGCGGAATCAGCGTCTGGGTGGGGCCGCCGTAATTACCCAGCGGAGCAAGCGTGATGGACGGAGAAGTAACCACGTCGCCCAAAACCAGCTCCATTCCGTTGGAGTCAGGAGACGTGCCATCGGTTGCGGCATTGGGATCATTGGTTGTGTTGCCTGAAGCGATGCTGTTTTCGATGTCCGACTGGCTGCCGCTGTCGTCGAGCATGGCTCCGTAGAAGCCGGTGTTGCCGGTAACAGTGATGTTGAAGGCGGCAACAAATCCGCCTTCTGCGCCCAAATCGGCGATGGCGCCCGCGCCCGCTCCGGAAGTTGACGTGTTGTTGTAGAAGGTGTCGTAACCCAGGAGCGCATACCCGCCTTCGACCGTAGTCAGGCCGCCTCCATCGGCGATGGTAAAGCCGCCTGACGAGGGGATCCCCGTGGACGAGTTGCCATTGAGCGTGCTGCCCACAATCTGCACTTCCGCTCCCAATACCGCGAATGCGGCGCCGGCATACGCTCCAGTGTTGCCGCTGAAAGTGCTGTTGTAAACATCAGTCAATCCGACGATGTCCACTACGAGAGCGCCCGCGCCAATGGAAGCACTGTTGCTTGTAAAGACAGCCCCGGAGATTGTGACTTGATCTCCGTAATCGTAGAACGCTCCCGCATCGACACCATTGTTATTGGAGAAAGTGGTATTGGTTACCGTGACCAGCGGGCCGGAAGGAACAGAAGGGGCACTCACAAGCGGGCTGGCGAGCGTGGATTCGCGGGTTGTGGTCAACGATCGGATGCCGCCGAGCGGCGCGGCAGCACCGTCATGCAAAGATCCGGATTTGCTCTTGCCCATGGGCCGCACGCGGCCGGCAAAGCCGGAGCGTCCGCCTGAAGCGGCTCCAAAGAACCCGGGCTTGGTTCCCGGCGCAGAACCGGAAACCTGTGCGTTGGCAGCAAGAGCGGAGGTTTGACTTGAAGCGAAAGGACGGCCCTTGACGAACTTCGGCGTACCCGTGCTGGTGTCGCTGAAGATTGCTCCCGCGTCGGGGCCGAACAGACCCGTCGAGCTGTTCCTCGAGAATGTGCCGCCGTTGATTGTCAAAACGCCTGAGTAGTTATCAATTGCCCCGGCGGTGTCACCGATGTTTCCGGTAAAGTTGCAGTTTGTCAGGGTGAGGTTGGCTTGGGTGTTAATGCCACCGGTACCGGAGTTGTCTCCCGTGGCCGCCGTACCGTTGCCATTTGTGATGTTCAGGTTGGCGATTGAATCAGGCCCGGTGAGGTTCAGGGTATTTGGTGTACCGTAGGCATAAAAAATTGCGCTGCCGGTGGCTGGACTCGCGGCGGTGGGCCCGCTGATGGTGACGAGATTGGTCGGGGCCGGTCCCGAGCCCTGGGTTGGCCCACTCAAAGTGACGTTTGCGCCCAGCGGGAGGGCGCCAAAGTCATAGCTCGAATTCTGAGGCGAAGTAAGAGTAATGGTAGTGGCGCCATTAAAGACCGACGGCGAGAAGGTGACGGTGCCGGCGCCCAGGTTGCCCACGGCCCACAGCGCATCACGCAGGCTGCAACTTGCATCGGGCGTTGCTCCGCCAAGGCTCTGGTTGGTGCAGTCTGAGAGGGTGTCCTCGCCGTCTGTGGTGTCGGTACTGACTGTAACCATGAATGACGGTAACGGCCCGACGGAGATTCCGGTTTCGGAGCCACTGGTGAGGCCGGTTGCCGAGGCGGTGATGCTTTGCGGGCCCGGTGTGAAAAATACCACTGAGTATGCCGCTACGCCGTAACTAAACGATGCGTACTGCGTCACCGTGGCAGCGCTGTCTGACGTCGTCACCGTCACGGGTCCGCTGAATCCGGTGGCGAGGTTGCCATACTGATCGAAAGCAGCAATCACGACTTGCGCGGTTGCGCTGGTATACCAGGGGGTTGGATAATCCGTGACAACCAGGCTCACAGCCGTAGCGGCATTCACGGAGAATGCCGGGGATGTGCCGATGATGGCGCCGTTCCCAATGTCTGCTGCGGTAATGGTCTGGATGGTTTCAGTAACGAGCGTGGCGGCGAATGTGCCGGTGCCAAGGGTGAGCGTGCTGTTGACCGGCAAAGAAACGCCCGTCCCCGTGTCAGTGGTTAAGAACTGCACGGTGCCTGAATAGCCGGTGGCCACGTTGCCGTAAGCATCGACGGCCGTGACAGTGAAATTAAACGGCGTTCCCGCAGTGACAGACGAAGGAGTGGAGATCTGGAAAGTGGTTGCGGCGCCCGGAACTACCGAGAAAGTTCCCGTTCCCGTGACCGCGGGAAGGGCCGTAGCCGCGGCTGTAATCGACTGCGCTCCGGCGATTGTGAGGGTCGCGGTGGTCTGTCCGACGCCGTTGGTCAGCGTGAGCGGGCCTGGATTCACAAAGCCGGTATCTGAGCTTGTAAAGGTTACTGAGCTATTGAAGGTGCTGTCGGTTGTATTCGAACTGGCGAGCGCCGTCACGGTGATGGTGAACGGGGTCCCGGCAACGACAGGGCCCGTGGCCGTGATTGAGAAAGTCGCCGGAGGCGGCGCTACCGTGCCGTTCGCCTGGATCTGCTGCTGAACTCCGGCCTGGTTCAGGTTGTTGTCGGTGAGCGTGATGTTCTCGCTCGACAATACCGGATTCTGCGGGAAGAACTGGACGGGCACATCGCATTCCTGGCCCGCATTCAGGCTGGTTCCGCCGGCGCAACTGTTCGGATCGGAGGTTCCGGTGAAGTCGCCTGGATATTGGACGGCGGTGATGTTCAGCGCCTGATTGCCAATGTTCTCGATCTGCACTGTTTGCGTGCCGTCGGTGGTGTCAGTGGTTCCAACCAGCGTGGGCGTCGGGAAGGTCAGCGCGGGAAGCTGCGATTGGTTTATTTCAACGACTCGTGAGTTTTGACTGTCACAGATGAAAAGGTCGCCGGTTCCGTCCAAAGCCACGCCGCCAGGAGTGCCCAAAGAGGCGCCATTCACCGTCGGATCTATAGCAGCCGGCGAGCCTCCTCCAGCAGGAATCTCCACGATGCGGTCGTTGGCATAGTCGGCGATGAACAGGTCGCCCGCGGCATCCACGCCTACTCCCGTGGGGCCAACAATTGCCTCGCTATTCACGGTCGGAGCGATTGCGGTTGGCGCGCCACCCCCGGCCGGCACCTCTACAATGCGGCTGTTGCTAGAGTCGGCGATGAACAGGTCGCCCGCACCGTCAAAGGCCAGGCCGACGGGTCCATTCAGCCCCTCCCCATTTACAGTTGGGTCGATGGCAGTTGCAGCACCGCCGCCTGCCGTCACCTCAACGATGCGGGAGTTCGTAAAGTCGGAGATGAACAGGTCGCCCGCACCGTCAAAGGCCAGGCCGGCTGGTTCACTTAGCCCCACCGCATTTACGGTTGGGTCGATGGCAGTTGCAGCGCCGCCGCCCGCCGGCACCTCAAGGATGCGGTTGTTTACGGAGTCGGCAATAAACAGGTCGCCTGCGCCGTCAACGGCCACGCCGGATGGCTTCTTCAGCGCCACGGCATTCACCGTCGGGGCAATGGCAGTGGCTGTTCCGCCGCCGGCAGGCACCTCCACGACGCGGTCGTTCTGGGTGTCCGCGATGTACAGGTCGCCTTGGCCGTCTACCGCAGCAGCGTTTGGATGATTTAGCGGCTCGCTGTTCACCGTGGGGTCAATGACAGTGGCCGTGCCTGGACCGTAGGCAATCTGCGGGCCGGCGCCGATGCCGTAGAGCGGCACACTCACCAGCACCGTTCCAGCATCGCTAGCGTTGGAAAAGAAGACGACTGCGCCGGCGCGCGGGCCGGAAACGGAGGGATTGAAGGTGACGTTGACGACGCAGTTGGCCGCGAAAGAGTAGGTCTGCGCTGCGCAGGTGCTTGACCCGCCGTCGGCAAAGTCGAGGCCCGATGCGCCAGAGGTGAGGATGCCTATGCTGCCGACCGTGACGCCGGCGGGGATGGAAAAGTTGAATGTCTGCGCGGCACTTGTTGAGCCAAGGGCCTGGGAGCCAAAGTTGCCCTGGCCCCATGTCCAGGTGTCGCCAGGATAGGTGGTGCCGTCATAGCCGCCAAACAGCACCATCTGGCCGCTGGCCGCATCGTAAGCCATGC
>Ga0224555_1000437_pt1 | contig 63201 bp, 55 predicted proteins | sample 714S23034metaG_FD_180687 | JGI IMG/M metagenome (GOLD analysis project Ga0224555, IMG submission 180687) | Peat soil microbial communities from Stordalen Mire, Sweden - 717 S2 30-34 | ecosystem: Environmental > Terrestrial > Soil > Wetlands > Peat | place: Sweden: Norrbotten County, Stordalen... | reverse complement strand
CCTAGAACAAACGGAACGTCGGCTCGCACAAACGATTGAATGAGCGTGAAAAACAGCAAGGCAACGGTCCATCGGTGTCCAACACGCGAGATGCAGAAGAGAGAAAGCGCGAGGAACAACGCTGTCGGCAAGGTTTCGGGCCGCTGGCGAAATAAGATAAACGCGAAGGGAAACTGAATGAAAGCTAGAAACATCGCCAAGGAGACGATGCGATCTTTTGAAGCATCGAGCCCCTTCACCGCCAGGGAGTAGAACAGGAAGAGAGCCAGGAAACAGCAGGTGAACTGGATTAGAGCATCGCCGTAGGTTCCATCGTGGAGATGAAACAGGCGAATCAAAACACGCTGCGCGATCGGAATTGCGACACGATATGCTTCCGGCGCGGTGGACCCAAACGACGCGGTGGACCAAAACGATGCGGTGGGGGATGCGGTGCAGATGCCGCCGCATAGAGCCAGCCATCCCTGGCGGATAAGGCGAGTGAGGATGAGGGACACGAAGAGAATAAAGGTGCCTGCGAAGAGCCTCTCGCGTCTTAGATAGCCGATGTGAATAGCAAAGCCTCCGCTGGCGCAAATATAGAATAATTTATTGCCGCCGTTCACGGCGTGGAACACAATCTGTCGTGCGCTAACGTTTATATCGGCGCAGTACGCCGATCGCGCGAACTCAACGTCGCGATCGAGGACGCCTATATGCAACAGAAGGCAAGCGCGGGCAGCTTTTCGTTCGACGCGATCCGTGACTAGTTCTGTGCACGGGTGAATGCGGCTACATGTAGTCGAGGCCGTACTGGACGGGGATCTGGGTGAAGGCGATGCGGGTGGGGGCGAGGGAGCCGGTAAAGAATTTCTCCATGCGGAGGCGGACCGGGGCGCGAGTTGCAGAGAGGGGCGTTAGAAAAGGGTTGTGACGATTGGTATGCGCGGGTAGAGTGAAGGGATTAACACTATGAATGCCACACAACATTTCCATGCTCACGAGACCGCGCGGATGGATGTGCTGGACGGATTGCCGCTGGCGGGGTTTTGGCAGCGCGCGGTGGGATTCGGGATCGACAACCTGCTGCTGTTTTCGGTGTGGGTTTGCCTTGTCGCTGGATGGAAGTCCTTTATAAGTCATAAGCTGCATGGATCCACACGGCTCGAGTTTTCGTTCGACTGGCACGCGGGACCGAGCCTGTTTCTTCTGATTCTGTACTTCTCGCTGAGTACCTATTATGGAAATGGGCAGACGCTGGGCAAGCGGATCGCCGGGAGCCGGGTGGTGTCGCTGGTGCACGAGCGGCTGGGGTTGTGGCAGTGCGTGGAGCGGGTGCTGGGCTATGGGGTTGCGACCGCCGAGGGGATTGGGTTCGTACAGTACTTCTGGAGCACGAACCGGATGTGCGTGCAGGACCGGATGGCCGAGACGATTGTGGTGGACGTGAGGAAGAAGGCGACGCGGCTGGTGAAGGTGGAGGAAGCGGCGCCGGAGTTGGAGCCGGAGGCTGACCTACATGTAGTCGACGCCGTACTGGACGGGGATCTGGGTGAAGGCGATGCGGGTGGGGGCGGAGTCGCGGGCGGGGAGCATGCCGGCGAAGTGCAGCGTGGTGTGTCCGTACTTTAGATTGAGCTTGTCCATGGTGGCCGAGAGCTGGTTGCGGTTGCCTGGCTCCTCGAAGAGCGTGGTCTGTATGTCGGACTCGGGGATGAGGTTGCGCAGGGTGATGCCGACGAAGAAAGGCTTCTGGTGTTCGGGGCCGGTGGGGGATTGCTTCCAGCAGCCTTGCAGGGCTTCGAGGAGCGAAAGCGTGTCCTGGCAGGGACGGAAACGGGCCTCCATGCCCCAGCCGGTTTGGGTGAGGCCGCTGAGGTGCTTCTTGACCTTCTCGGCGTGGGCCGACTGCGCTGCCTGAGATTGCGTGAGGGCGTATTTGATGGTGACGGCGAGGGAGCCGGTGTGGAAGTGCTCCATGCGGAGGCGCATGGCGGCCTTGTGCAGGAGCTTGTGGGCGACGGCCCAGGCGCCTTCGGGAGAGCGGTGCTCGGGGGCGAGGACGTGGGAGTGGCCGAGGGACTTCTGGAGGTCGGCGGCGATGGGAGCGCCGTCGTCGCCGGTGTCTTCTGAGGTCGCTCCGCGGAGCCAGTGGTACATGCGGTCGCCCCAGACGGAGTCGAAGAGCTGGTGCATGGCGGGGCGGTCGAGGGCGAGGAGCTCGGGCATGGTGCGGATGCCCCTGGCGTTGAGACGGAGTTCGGTGCGCGCGCCGATGCCGGGGAGGTCGCGGAGTTCGAGGTGGGCGATGGCCCTTGGCAGTTGTGAGGGCAAGAGGCCGATCAGCCCGTCGGGCTTCTGCATGTCCGAGGCGATCTTGGCGAGATAGCGGTTGGGCGCCATGCCGATGGAGCAGCGAAGGGTTTCGCCGACGTCGTCCTTGATGGCCTGCTTGATGGCTAGCGAGATGCGGCGGGCGTTGGGCGGCTGGCGCTCGCGGCCGAGGAGCTGGCAGACCATCTCGTCGATGGAGGGGGTGTGGGCGACGGGGCAGACGCGGTCGACGGCTGCAACGATTTTGTGGGAGTATTCGGCGTACTGCGAGTGGTTGCCGTTGACGAGGATGATGTCGGGGCAGATGCGTCTGGCTTCGCTGACGCGGGTGCCGGTCCTGATGCCGAGGGCCTTGGCTTCGTAGCTGGCGGCGATGAGGGAGGTGGTGTCGGCCATGGTGGGAACGACGCCGGTGGGCTTGCCGCGGTACTCGGGATGAAGCTGCTGCTCGACGGACGCGAAGAAGCTGTTGAGGTCGACGTGGAGGAAGCCGAAGAGGTCGGCGGGCGGCGAGGTTGCGGACTGGGCGGCGGCTGACATGGGTGAGACCTGATGCGATTGTATTCGTCTTTTATTCGCTCATGCTACGGTTTTTAGACGGCGGCGGAGCTGTCGAGTTGGTGGATGCGATAGCGGACGTAGAGGAGGATGGCCGCATGCGCGAGGATCACAAGACCGGCTATCTGGAGGTGGGCACTGAGGGAGGGGTGGTCGTTGTGGACGATGATCCACCAGCCGATGGAGCCCGCTGGAAGCAGAAGCAGGATGGCGGTGATGAGGCCGGGATTGTAGGCGCGCAGGAGGATGGCGACGGCGACGTGGGCGAGCGCGTTGACGAGGGCGAGGTAGATCGCAATGAGGCCGAGGCTGGGATCGACGAAGCGGGCGAGGTAGAGCGCGGCGAGATCGACGAGCCAGACGCCGACAAGGTTGATGAAGACGACGGCGGGGGTGGTGAGAGCGTTGCGGCCGTGCGCCAGATGGTCGTTGACGAAGGTGCGGAAGCGGTCGTGATGGTGCTCCTCCACCTGATGGGCCATGTAGATGGGGAGCTGAAGAAAGACGACCAGAAGCGTGAGTGGCCAAGCGCGCCACAGAAGCGGAAGGATCGCCAGCAGAAACAGTCCGGCGGTCAAGCCTGCGTACGGCCAGTTGGTGTCGATCCACGTCCGGGCAGCGCGAGGCAGCATGGCCTACTGTATCGCAACGGAGGCCCGCAGCCACGGGACGTCAGGCCTCCGTTGGGTTTGAATCCGGGTTTGAAGCTGGGTTTGAAGCCGGGCTTGAGGCCGGGATTGGATTAAGGCGCTGGGGTTATTTGGCGGCGTCGACCTTGAGGGTGAAGTGCAGGTTGTTCGCGCTGTCGAAGGAACTGATCTCTTTGGACTTGGAGCGGGCGCCGTTGGACTCGGCCCAGAGCTCGTAGTCGGTGTTCTGGGAGAGCTCGCCGAAGCGGAAGTTGCCGCCGTCGTCGGCGATGTAGGTTTTGACGCCGTTGGAGCGGGAGTCCTTGAGGTAGACGACCGCGCCTGCGATGGCGACGCCGCTCTTGTTGACGACCTTGCCCTCGGCGATGCGCTCCTGGGGCCCGCGATTGACGGGGCCGTTCTGCTGATGGATCGGGGCGGCGACTGCGGGCGGCACGGCGGCAGCCAGTGCCAGCGACAGGGCCAATATGTTGAGCGCGGTGCGGCTACTCATCTTCTTCGTCATCCACATGCAGCGCAACATCTTCGTCATCGTAGCCTTCTGCATCGACAGCAGCTAGTTCCAGCGGGTCGCAGCAGACGACCTCGAGATCGGTCCCGCACTCATCGCACTGAACGATCTCGCCTTCTTCGATGTCGTCGACATCGATGTCCAAGGGATTGTCGCACTCTGGGCAGACGACTGACATACACGTTCTCCTCTGTTCCGGGCTTGAAGCCGATGTTGATATGTGGTGCAGACTACGCTATACCATGGTGCTGGCACCACGACCACCTTCCCTAGTTCTAGCGGGACAGTGGCGGCTCGTCAACCTTGAGATGCAAGGCGGCGCCAATACGGTGCACAACGCGGTAGGGAGGTTCGGATGAAGCGGATTTTGGGTGTGTGCGGATTGTTGCTGGGTGTAGCGGCGGGCGCGGGCGGACAGATGCAGGCGGCATCGGATCCACTGGCACCGCTGCCGGTGGATCCGGCGGTGAAGAGCGCGCTGGCGGGGATTTCGGCGGATCAGGTGAGGGCCGACGTCGAGAAGCTGGTGAGCTTTGGGACGCGGAATACGCTCTCGAGCATGGACACGGAGCTGCCGCCGGGGCAGGGAATCAATGCGGCTGCGGCGTGGATCGAGAGCGAGTTTCAGGGGATATCGGCGCAGTGCGGCGGGTGCCTGGAGGTGAAGCGCGATGAGTTTGTGGAGCCGGCGGCGACGGGGCCGCATGGACGCGTGCCGAGGCCGACGAAGCTGGTGAATGTGTATGCGATTCTGCATGGGACGGGCGGAGACAAAGCACCGTGGGTGCTGGTGACCGGGCACTATGATTCGCGCGCGACGGATGTGATGAACGACAAGCTGACGTCGCCGGGGGCCAATGACGATGCGAGCGGAGTGGCGGTGTCGATCGAGTCGGCGCGTGCGCTGAGCGGACTGCCCAAGGCGGGGGTGAAGCTCACGGGCACGATGGTGTTTGTGGCGGTGGCGGGCGAGGAGCAGGGGCTGTATGGGTCGAGGCACCTGGCGCAGCTGGCGAAGGCGGAGGGGTGGCCGCTGGAGGCGGTGCTGAACAATGACATCGTCGGCGGGGATACGACGCCGGGCGAGAGCGGGCAGGACAAGGATGCGGTGCGGGTGTTCAGCGAGAGCGTGCCGGCGACGGCGACGCCCGAGCAGCAGCAGATGATGCTGGGACTGGGCGCGGAGAACGATTCGCCTTCGCGGGAGCTGGCGCGGCAGATTGCGGAGCTTGCGCCGTCGTACTTCAAGCCGACCACGGAACCACCGCCCGCGATGAAGGGTGGGATGATGCAGGGCGGGGCGATGCAGGGCGGGGCGATGTGCCCAATGATGAAGGATGGGGCGATGAAGGATGGGGCGATGAAGGACGGAGCGATGAAGGATGGGGCGATGAAGGATGGGACGATGAAGGATGGGACGATGTGCCCGATGATGAAGGATGGGACGATGAAGGATGGGGCGATGAAGGACGGAATGTCGTGCCCGATGATGAAGGGTGGGATGATGTGTCCGATGATGCAGAAGACGGCGTTTCACCCCGTGCTGGTGCTGCGGCGGGACCGGTATCTGCGCGGCGGCGATCACAGCAGCTTCAATGCGGAGGGGTTTGCGGCGGTGCGGTTTACGGAGTGGCGGGAGAACTTCGATCATCAGCACCAGACGCTGCGCACGGAGAGCGGCGTGGAGTTTGGCGACCTGCTGAAGTTTGTCGACTTCAACTACGTGGTGAAGGTGGCGCGGCTGAATGCGCTGACGCTGGCGTCGCTGGCGGCTGCGCCGAGCGAGCCGCAGGATGTGCGCATCCTGACCAAGGCGCTGGATAATAACAGCGAGCTGACGTGGGATGCGGCGGCGTTTGCGCCGGTGGGCACGACGTATGAGGTGGTGTGGCGCGATACGGATGCGGCGCAGTGGACACACAGCCAAAGCGCGGGCAGCGAGACGCATCTAAAGCTGGATGTGAGTAAAGACAACGTGCTGTTTGGCGTGCGGGCGGTGAGTGCTGCGGGTGACCGGTCGCTGCCAGTTCCGCCGCTGCCGGCGCGGTAGCTGAGTACGAATTCAGGGGTGAGACGTTTCGATGGCATTTCGATCCAATAGCCCGATTTCGCTGGTGTTTCCTCCGTTTCGCGGTGTGACGCGGCGCATCATCCTGATTGCGCTGTGCGCTTATCTGGGCCTGGCGGCCATAGGACTGTTCTCGCCGGACCTTGAGGGGGTGCTGCGTGGTCCGCTGGTGCTGTCGGGTAAGGCGCTGCATCCGCTGATCTGGCAGTTTGTGACCTATCCGTTCGTGGGGGAGGGGCTGCTCAGCGTGGCGTTTGCGATGCTGTCGATCTGGTTCTTCGGGTCGGCGCTGGAGGACGAGCGCGGGTCGCTGTGGATGACCGAGTACTTCCTGACGGCGACGATCGGCGGCGGAGTGGTTGCGTCGCTGTTGAGCAGGGCCGCGGAAGGACATATTCCGGGCCTTGGGATGGGATTTGCGACCGCCGGATTGTGGCCAGCGGTGCTCGCGGTGCTGGTGGCGTATGCACGGTTTCATGCGGAAGATCAGATTAATTTCAGCTTCCTGTTTACGATCAAGGCGAAGTATATTGCGGCGATTTATGTGCTGTTTTATCTGGCATTGGCACTGATTGGCGGGGACCGGTTTGGCGCCCTTGTAGCGCTGTGCAATGCGTTGGCGGGCTACGGGTTTCTGCGGCTGGCGCCGCGGCGTGGGTTTCGCGTGGGCGTGTCGGAGCGGTGGTTCGCGCTGCGGAACTTGTACTACCGGGCGAAGCGCAGGCGCGCGGCGAAGAAGTTTACGGTGTACATGCGCAAGCAGGGTAAGGATGTGAGCCTCGATGAGGATGGGCGCTATGTGGATCCGGAGGGCAAGCCGAGAGATCCGAATGGGCATGATCCAAACGACAAGCGGTGGATGAATTAGAGCATCCTCTGCGGTGTGGAGGCAGTCCAATTTTGTTGTAGAGGAGAGCACATGCAGACACGCAGTTTGGGCAAGACGGATCTGGCGATCGTTCCGGTGGTCTTTGGTGGGAATGTCTTTGGATGGACAGCCGATGAGGCGAGGTCGTTTGAGCTGCTGGATGCGTTTGTGGATCGCGGGTTCAATGCGGTCGATACGGCGGATGTGTACTCGACGTGGCTGCCGGGGCATCAGGGCGGGGAGTCGGAGACGATCATCGGGAAGTGGCTGGCCCGGAGTCGTAATGGGAGTGGCAAGCGCGACAAGGTTGTGCTGCTGACCAAGGTCGGCATGGAGATGAAGTCGGGTGGGAAGGGACTGTCGAGGAAGTACATTCTCGAAGAGGTTGAGCAGTCGCTGAAGCGGTTGCAGACGGACTATATCGATCTGTATCAGTCGCACACGGATGATCAGAGTGTGCCGCTGGAGGAGACGCTGGAGGCATATGCGCAGCTGATCGATGCGGGGAAGGTGCGGTATATCGGCGCGTCGAATTACAAGGGCGCGCGGCTGGCGGAGGCGATCGACCTGGCGGAGCGGAAGAAGCTGCCGGCGTACCAGACGCTGCAGCCGGAGTACAACCTGCATGATCGTCAGGACTACGAGCAGGACCTTGCGCCGGTCGCGGCGAAGTATGGGCTGGGCGTGATTCCGTATTTTTCGCTGGCGTCGGGATTTTTGACGGGCAAGTACCAGAGCCTCGAGGATGCGAAGGGTAAGAAGCGTGAGTCCCGCGTGCAGAAGTATTTTGATGAGCGCGGGATGAAGATTCTGAAGGCGCTAAAGCAGGTGTCGACGGAGACGGGCGCGGAGCAGGCGGCGGTGTCGTTGGCGTGGTTGCTGGCGCAGCCGACAATTACGGCTCCGATTGCGAGCGCGACGAGCACGCAGCAGATGGAGGCGCTGTTCGCGGCGGTGGAGTTGAAGTTGACGGCGCAGCAGGTGGCGCTGCTGACGGACGCGAGCGCGTACTAGAGCAGCTTCCCCTGATGGGGCACATCGAAGCCACAGGTTTCAATGCTATTTTTTCCCAGGGAAAATGGCACTCTCCTAGCTCGTCCGGTTCGCAGTAGCAGGGAATTCGGAGTAGCAGGGAAACTGCTCTACAGCGGGATGGGGTCGGGTTTTGCTTTGTTCGTTGGCCAGCCGAATAGAGCGGTGAGGCAGGCGATGACCAGGAGGGTCGCGGTGAGGGCGGCGCAGCCTGGCCATCCGGCGTGACGCCATGCGATGCCGGGGAGCAGGCCACCGAAGGTGCCCCCGATGTAGTAGCTGCAGATGTACAGGCCAGCGGCGGAGACGCGGCTGCCGGCGGGTGCGGCGTCGCGGAGAAAGCTGTTGGCGCAGGTCTGTGCGATGAAGACTCCGGAGCTGGTGATGGCGAGGCCGAGAGCGACGAAGGCGAGGACGTGGATCAGCGTGACGGCGAGCCCGGTGAGGCACAAACAGATGGCGGCAACCATGCCGTGGCGAAGGCCAATGCGCGCCAGCACTGTTCCTGCGGCCAACGTGGCTGCGAGACCGACGAGATAGACCGCGAAGAGATAGCTGATCTCGGACGTGGAGAGGTGGAAGGGCGCTGCGCTGAGGTAGAAGGTGACGAAGCTGAAGACCGAGACCAGCGTGAAGAGCATGCAGAAGCCGATGGCGAAGGTGGCGAGCAGGCGCGGGTTGCGAAGGTTGGCGAGCACGGGCGCGAAGCGCGAGGCGTGAGGTGCGTGGCCGGCGTGAGGGCGGGCTCGCGGCAGAAGGCGGTACGTTGCCACTGCGCCGCAGAGGCCTGCGGTTCCGAGGACGAAGAAGACGGAGCGCCAGCCGAAGTGTGCGGCGATGGTGCCGCCGAGCAGACGGCCCATGAAGCCGCCGAATACGGTGCCGGCGACGTAGATGCTCATGACGCGGGGAACGAGGAGGGCGGGCCACTCCTCGGTGATGTAGGCGATGGTGATGGTGAAGATGCCGGGGGTGAGGAGGCCCTGCAAGAGGCGCCAGAAGGCCAGCGTGGTGAGGCCGGTGGCGGTGGAGGTCAGGAGCGTGCAGATCGCGAGCAGGGCCATGCAGAGGACGATCGTGCGCTTGCGGTTGAGTCGTTCGCCGAAGGTGGCGAGCAGTGCGGCGGAGATGGCGACGCCGAGGGTGGAGGAGCTGATGGTGAGGCCGACATGGGTCTCGGATGCGTGGAAGACCTGCGAGAACAGCGGCAGGAGCGGCTGCACGCAGTAGAGATCGAGGAAGGCGAAGGTGCCGCAGAGGAAGACGGCGAGGAGCGGTGTGTAGGGCTTGAGGCCGTCGCGTGCCTGGGTGGCGGGTGGGTTAGGCGAGATGGCGACGGTCGGCATGGAGGTTGGATGTTTGCGGTCGGGGAAGGGCGCGGTGGTGGAGAGTTCGTTGATGGTCGGTGGACGGTTAGCGAGCGGATGGCCACCGTTTACAGGATCTGGTTGAGCTCCAGGCGCTCTCCAGCGGGACCGAGACGTTGTTCCTGGCAGGCTGCTGTGGCTGGATGCGGTGGATGTCGATCGCCAGGCTCACGCGAGCATTCTATTGGCTGGCCGGTGGGGCTGGGCGCGAGAGCCAATGCAAGAGGATGGCCGAGCCGAGCATGGGAACACCGAGGAAGAGCAGGCTTGCGCTAATGATTCCGGTCATTTCATCCGGGGTTCCGTGGCCCACGGAGAGCGTCATTGCCAGATTTATGACTGCGCCGCCAAACAGCAGCCCACTGGTGAGACGAGGCTTCCATAGCCCGAGCAGGAGCAGGGGCAGAAAGACGATGGTCAGCGTTTGGACGGTGATGCCCGCGACCTTCAACTGCCAACTTTGCCAGACGGCAGCGGAGAAGATGTGGAGGCCCAGGGCGCAGAGAAGTCCGCTGTAGATGAGCAACGCTCCTACGAGAAACTTGCTCCAAATTGGCCACTTCGTGCGGTTGCGCATGGTGTCAGCTCCTGGTGACGGTCCGCAAGCTGAGTTCGCGGAGTTGCTGGTCGCTGACGGTGGTGGGGGCGTCGACCATGAGGTCGATGGCCTTGGCGGTCTTGGGGAAGGCGATGACTTCGCGCAGAGAGGATGCGCCGGCGAGGATCATCACGATGCGGTCGAGGCCGAGGGCGATGCCGCCGTGGGGAGGCGTTCCGTATTCGAGCGCATCGAGGAAGAAGCCGAAGCGGGTGTGGGCTTCTTCGTCGGACATGCCGAGGGAGCGGAAGATCTCGGACTGCACGTCTTTGCGGTGGATACGGATGGAGCCGGAGCCGAGTTCGGTGCCGTTGAGCACGATGTCATAGGCGAGGGCGCGGACGGCGCCCTTGTCGTTGACGAGGGCGCCGCTGGTGATGTCTTCCTCGTGCGGCGAGGTGAAGGGATGGTGCGCGGCGTCCCAGGTCTTAGTCTCCTCGTTCCACTCGTACATGGGGAAGTCGGTGACCCAGACGAATTTGAAGTCGGCGGCGGTTTTAGTCTGCTCGAAGAGCTTGTGCTTGTCGGCGAACTTCTTGGCTAGCTCGAGGCGGAGAGCTCCGACGCGCTTGTAGATCCACTGTGGATCGTAGTTCCACGACGATGGCGTTCCGGGCTTGGGCGTGATGACGACAGCGAGGTCTTCGGGGGTGAGCGTGGAGTTGCTGAAGAGGAGGAGCTCTGTGGAGAGCTTTGCGGAGATGGCCTCGGCGAGCGGCTGGAAGGCCGCGTTGGTGCGGAGACGTGCGACATCGAGGAGGTCGAGGCCGGAGTCGCCGAAGAAGGCGCGGATCTCCGAGAGGAGAGCCTTGCGCGCGGTTCCGCTGAGCTCGCCGACGCGCGGGATGGTGAAGCCGAGAACGGGAAGCGTGGGATCGATCTTGAGGGTGGTGCGAAGTTCCGGCGTCAGAACCTCGGAAAGATCGGCGATGGCGGGAAGGCGCATGTCGGGCTTGTCGATGCCGTAGCGGGTGATGGCCTGGTCGTAGGTCATCTGGAGGAAGGGCTGCTCGCTGAGGGTGATTCCTGCTGCGGAGAACGCCGCGCGGAGGAAGCCTTCGGCCACCGCAAAAATTGTGGACATCTGCGGGAAGCTGATCTCGAGATCGATCTGGGTGAACTCGGGCTGGCGATCGGCGCGGAGGTCTTCGTCGCGGAAGCAGCGGGCGATCTGGAAGTAGCGGTCGAAGCCGGAGATCATGAGGATCTGCTTGAAGATCTGGGGCGACTGCGGGAGCGCGTAGAAGTGGCCGGGGTGGACGCGGCTGGGGACGAGATAATCGCGTGCGCCTTCGGGGGTGGAGCGGGTCATGAAGGGGGTTTCGATCTCCAGGAAGCCCTGCTCGACGAGGTAGTTGCGGATGGCCATGGCGACGCGCGAGCGGACGGCGAAGTTGTGCTGCATCTCGGCGCGGCGCAGGTCGATGTAGCGGTACGTGAGGCGGACTTCCTCGTTGGCGATGGCGTCTTCGGCGGGCGAGAAGGGGGGTGTCTTCGCGTCGTTGAGCAGCAGCAGCGAGTGGGCGACGAGTTCGATCTCGCCGGTGGGCATGTTGGGGTTGACGAGACCTTCGCCGCGCTTGCGGAGGATGCCGGTGACGGCGATGACGTACTCGGGACGCGCGGCTTCGGCCTTGGCGTGGGCCTCGGGCGAAACCTCTTTGTCGAGCACGACCTGGGTTATTCCGGAGCGGTCGCGGAGGTCGAGGAAGATGAGATTGCCGTGGTCGCGGCGACGGTTGACCCAGCCCATCAGGGTGACGGTTTCGCCGGAGTTGGCGCTGCGCAGGTCGCCGCACATGTGCGTGCGTTGGAGGGTGCCTAGAAAGTCGAGAGTCACAATCTTTCTATTGTAGTTTGCCGCGGCGCTTGTACGAAGTTTGGGGGCTGGCTCCGAATCTATGCGAGAGTCTCTGCGAGTTTTGCGCGCGGCACCTTGGTTTGTTCGCCGGTGGCAAAGGTTTTGACGGTGAGGATGTTGGTGGCGGCTTCGTCTTCGCCGAGCAGGATGATGTGGCGGGCCAGGGTGTCGGCGATGTCGAAGGATTTGCGGAGCTTGAAGGTGCCGTCGCCGACTTCTACCGTGAGACCAGCGGCGCGGAGGTCGTGGGCCAAGGCGAGCGCGGCGGGGTTTTGGGCGGCGCCGAGGGGGGCGATGTAGGCGTCGAGCTTCTTTACCCACGTCCCTTCAGGACGTGGGGCACCCGGGTTGGCGGCCGCATCGGCTTCGGCCTGGGCTTGCAGGGTTAGGATGAGGCGGTCTTCGCCGATGGCGAAGCCGATGCCGGGGGCTTTGGGACCGCCTAGCATCTCCGATAGGCCGTCGTAGCGGCCGCCGCCGAGGAGCGCGTTCTGCGTGCCGAGGCCGGTGGTTACGGTGAACTCGAAGGTGGTGCGGGTGTAGTAGTCGAGGCCGCGGACGAGGCGTGGGTTGAGGTGGTAGGGGACGTTGCAGGCGTCGAGCGCGGCCAGGACCTGGGCGAAGTGGTCGCGCGATTCGGGGCCGAGGTGGTCGGCGATTTTGGGGAGGGCGTTGATGAGGTCCTGGTCGGCCTCGTCCTTGGAGTCGAGGACGCGCAGAGGGTTGGTCTCGGCGCGGCGCTGGTTGTCGGGGCAGAGCTGGTCTTTGACCGGCGCGAGAGCTTCGCGGAGCGCGGCGTTGTAGCGGATGCGGTCTTCGGTGTTGCCGACGGAGTTGAGCTCGAGCTTCCAGTCGCGGACGCCGAGCTCGTTGAGCAGGGAGGCGAGCATCTCGAGGACTTCGGCGTCGCGGAGGGGGGAGTCGGAGCCGGAGCTTTGTGGGCCGAGGACCTCGGCGCCGATCTGCCAGAACTGGCGGTAGCGGCCGCGCTGGGGGCGCTCGCGGCGGAACTGCGGGCCGATGTAGTAGAGCTTCTGGAGCTGGCCGGTTTCGCCGAGCTTGTGCTCGATGTAGGCTCGGACTACGCCTGCGGTGGACTCGGGACGGAGGGTTAGGGATTGGGCCTTCTCGCTGGCGGCGCGGGCGCGGTCTTCCCAGGTGAACATCTCCTTGGAGACGATGTCGGTCTCTTCGCCGACGCCGCGGGCGAAGAGTTCAGTGGTTTCGAAGATGGGAGTGCGGATCTCGCCGAAGCCGTAGCGGGCAAAGAGGGAGCGGGCGGTGGATTCGACGTGGTTCCAGAGCGGGGTCTGGTCGGGGAGAAGATCGCGGGTGCCGCGGACGGCCTTGAGGGTGGGACGCGCCGGAGTCTTTGGGGACTTCGGCGCGGCTTGATTCTTGCTGTCGCTCATAGACTATCTAGTCTATCGAAGGAGCGGCTGCGGGCGGCTTTTTGCCCAGGTGTGAATTAGTCGGCGATGCCGGCGTCGGGGGGATCGATGCCCAGCGCCGTGGCGAGCGAGACGAGGTGGTCCTGCTCCTGGAGGAGGATGTCGCGGATGTGCTCGCCGAGGGCGAACTCGTTGAGCTCGTCGGCCTGCTTGACGCGGCGGCGGTAGTTGCGGATGGTCTGGACTTCGTTGTCGAGATCGAAGCGGAGCATGTCCTCGGGCTTCTGGCTGGTCTTGACGGGCTTGGCCGTGACTGCGGGCATGCCGCCGAGATAGTCGATCTGGTTGGCGATGATGATGGCGTGCGCGAGCTCTTCGGTGGCGTGGATTGCGAGCTCGGCGGCGATGTTCATGTAGGCCGCGCCTTTGAGGACCTGGGAGTAGTTGACGTAGCCGATGACGGCCTGGAATTCGCGCTGCAGGTCTTCGTTGAGGAGGTCGATCAGTTCCTTGCGGGTGATGGATTTATCCTTGTGTACCATGGTGGGGCGAGTCTCGCTTTCCGATATTTGGTCGCTACTGCGTGCCGCAATGTGAGATGCGTTCGGCACGGGAACAGTGGCCCGGTGGGGAGATGCGGCGCGGTGGAGCATCGTGGGAGAGCGTTTGCGGCATCAAACCAGGCAGGACGGCGTTTGCGCGGCTGTACGAGTACGGATTCGCGCTGATCGCCCAGAGAGAGGAAATATCTGATGAAAGCAATTTGTTTGGCAGTTCTTGCCGCGAGCTTTGCACTGCCTTTGGTAGCTGTAGCGCAGCAGCAGCAGGAGTCGACGACTACGACTACGGAGACCCCGACGCGGGAGACGCAGACGACGACTACGAATACAACAGAACCGATGACCCATTCAGACATGAAGGCGCAGAGGAAGGTTCACAAGCAGGAGGGCAAGGCTGCGAATGACCGTCTGAAGGCGCGGAAAGAGCACAACAAGGCCGTGAGGCATGAGAACAAGGCGGCCGACGCGGCGGGGCAGCCACAGTAGGAGCGGCGCTGGAGGGCGGGGTAGCTCCCGCCCTGCGCTCCGAAGGCTCCCGCCCTGCGCTTCGAAGGCTCCCGCCCTGGGCTCGGAATGAGGGCTGGAAGCGGAAGAGTGACGGCTAGGGGGTGGGCTCGGCGAGATAGGTGCGGATGTAGTCGAGGTAGTTGTTGGCGGAGATGTGGATGAGGTCGAGATCGGCGGCGGTGACGGTGCGGCGGATCTTGCCGGGGACTCCGGTGACGAGGCTGCCGGCAGGGATCTGGGTGCCCTCGGGGATGACGGCGCCGGCGGCGATGATGCTGCCCTTGCCGATGTGGGCTCCGTTGAGAACGACGGAGCCGATGCCGATGAGGACGTCGTCCTCGATGGTGCAGCCGTGGACGGTGGCGTTGTGGCCGATGGTGCAGCCGTCGCCGACGATGACAGGGTGGAGACCGCGCATGCCGTGGAGGACGGCACAGTCCTGAATGTTGGTGCGGGCGCCGACGCGGATGGTGTGGGTGTCGCCGCGGAGAACGGCGTTCATCCAGACGGAGGACTGGGCGCCGAGGTGGACGTCGCCGATGACTTGGGCGGAGATGTCGATGTAGGTGTCGTGGGCGATGGTGGGCGAGAGGCCGCGGTAGGGGCGGATCATGAATACAGTATAGCGGCGGGGTGGGGAGCGGCTGGGGCGTGGGGTCGCCGCGAATTTCGTGAGATTCGATCGATTTTGTGCGCGCTAACGGGTCAGGGTGGAATATGCTAGTTAGATAGCCGATTTGGCAGGTTTGGAGGTGTATTTCATCTTGGCAGAAGTTCGTGTTCAAGAAGGCGAGCCCTTGGAGAATGCTCTGCGCCGTTTCAAGCGTAAGGTGCAGACGGAAGACATTATCAAAGAGGTAAAACGCCACTCCTTTTACCTGAAACCAGGCGAAAAGAAACGCGTGAAGGAAGCACTCGCACGCAAGCGCAACCGCAAGAAGATTCGTAAAGAGCAGGATTAGTTCAGTTCCTAAGGAACAGGATTAACCCGGCGCGCGGAGCGAAAGCTGCTCCGGGCGAAGGAAAGAAAACCATCGACGGGGAGGAGCTGCTGATGTCGGCGTCTCCTCCCCATCTCACTCCGCTTGTTCTGATGGGACAGAGAACCTGCGGAACGTGAGGCGGGCCCGATAGCAGGCAAGACCAGGGTTTGAACGCAAGCCGGGCAAGAAGATAGAGAGCACCGGGCTGCGATTCATCCGTTATCCCGCACGATGGGAGAAGGCGCAATGCAATTTGTCGATCGGTTGCTGAAGTGCTCCGACTGTGGCAATGAGTTTGTGTTTACTGCCGGGGAACAGGTTTTCTTCTACGATAAACAATTCAAGAACGATCCCAAGCGATGCAAGCTGTGTAAGGCGAAGCGAGCCGGTCTAGGGCGTTCGTCGAACCCGAACGCGGTGGCGGCGCTGCCGTATTCGCGTACCGAGACTCGTGCAGAGTGTTCGGCGTGCGGGATCGAGACGACGGTGCCGTTCAAGCCGACGCAGGGCCGGCCTGTGCTGTGTCGCTCGTGCTTCCAGTTGAAGCGGGTGCCATCGGGTGTGGCGGCAGCGGCGAATCTGGACTCGCCTGCGGCCCAGGTTGCGGCGGCGGCGGCGGCGCTGGATGGGGGCTTTGACGCCGCGGCGACGGCGGTTGTTCCGCCATCCTCTTCCGCGGCGACGATGGAGATGATCGCCGAGGCGCCTGCGGCAATCATTGCGGAGGGCGACGGTTCGGCGGAGCTTATGGCCAGCGGCGCAGAGGATACCCCGGCATAGGGCTGCGTGCGCAGTGTGCTCGCAGCATAGTATATTCGCTGGATGCATCCGGCCTATACCAGTAAAGACGATGAACTTGTGCGGGCGCGACGAGCGCTTGGCGACCTTGAGTTGACCATCTGCAGCGACGGTACGTATCTGCTGGATGGCGGCGCGATGTTCGGCGTTGTGCCGAAGCCGCTGTGGCAGAAGAGAGCGCTGCCGGATGAAGACAACCGGATTCTGCTGGGGCTGAATACGGTGGTGGTGCGGACCGGTTCGGCGGTGGTGCTGATCGAGACCGGGATCGGGAATAAACAGCCAGCGAAGATGCGCGATTTTCACCAGAATCAGGAGCGGCTGCCAGCGTCGCTGGCGGCGGCGGGCGTGCGCGTGGAGGAGGTGACGCATGTGGTGAACACGCATCTGCACTTCGACCACTGCGGATGGAATACGACGCTCGATGCAGATGGAACGGTGCGACCGACGTTTCCGAATGCGCGGTACTTTGCTCCTGCTGGAGAGCTGGCCCATGGGCGGCTGCAGTTGGAGCGCGACCGCGTGAGCTACCTGTGGCCGAACTACGATCCGGTGATCGAGAGCGGGCAGTTGACGCTGATCGATCCGTTTGGCGTGGGTGGGTTTACGGCTGAGGATGAGCGGCTGCGGCCGGCGGATGGGAAGGTGCTGCCGCCGGTGCGGATTCAGACGAGCGTTGCGATCGTGCCCGGGGTGTCGGTGGAGGTGTTGCCGGGGCATACGGCGAGCATGCTGGGTGTGCATATCGAGGCGCGGTCCCATGGGGGAGCGACGGAACGGGCCTGCTATGTCAGCGACCTGGTGCCGACGCACAACCATCTCGATTCGACTTGGGTGATGGGATACGATCTTTATCCGCTGACGTGCATTGAGCAGCGGAAGCAGTTTTGGGCGCGGGCGATTCCGGAGCGGTGGCTGGTGCTGTTTACGCACGACCACCAGGTCCCGGCGGCGTATGTAGAGTGGAATGAGAAGGGTAAGCCGGTTGCGGTGCCCGAAGACTGAAGGGACAAGAGATGGCGGTTGGGACGGACAAGGCTGGTCAGGATACGTTTGCGCACTTCGATCCGGCGGCGATGCGGAAGGCCGATAGCTATAAGCTGCTGGCGTCGGTGATTCTGCCGCGGCCGATTGCGTGGGTGGTGTCGCGGGATGCGGCGGGCGGGGTGAATGCTGCGCCGTTCTCGTTCTTCAATATCCTTTCGGCGGACCCGCCGCTGGTGGCGATCGGCTTCTCTCCGGCGCCGGATCGCGAGGGGAAGGACACCCTTGCGAACATTCGGGAGCGGCGCGAGTTTGTCGTGAACCTGGTGCCGGAGGATCTGGCCGAGGCGATGAATGTGACCGCTACGAATGCGCCTCGGGGGGTAGATGAGACGCGGCTGGCGGGGCTGGAGCTGGAAAAGTGCGAGGTGGTGGATGTGCCGCGCATCGCGCGGTCGCCGGTGGCGCTGGAGTGCAAGCTGTTTGAGGTGATCGAGCCGGGTGGGTCGAGCACGATCGTGCTGGGGAAGATCGTGCAGGTGCATGTGCGGACGTCGGCGTTTTCGAACCTGGAGCGGCTGCATATCGATCCGGCGCAGCTGCGGCTGATCGGGAGAATGCACGGCGCGGGCGGGTACTGCACCACGCGCGATACGTTTACGATCGACCGGTTGAGCTGGCCGCTGGAGAAGAAGAGCTGATCGGCAACGCATAAAAGCCCCGCCGGAGCGGGGCTTTTATGCGTTGCCGATACTTGCGAGGTTAGGCGGGGACAGCTTCGGTCGCGATGATGGAGACGAAGCGGCCCTGCTGGCCCTTGTTCTGGAACTTGACGACGCCTGTGACCTTGGCGAAAAGGGTGTCGTCGGAGCCGCGGCCGACGTTGAGGCCGGGCTTATGGGGGGTTCCGCGCTGGCGGACGAGGATGCTGCCGCCGGTTACGGTTTCGCCGTCGCCGCGCTTGATGCCAAGTCGCTGGGCATTTGAGTCGCGGCCGTTTTTAGAGCTTCCTAGACCTTTTTTATGTGCCATTGTTCTGTCTCTTTCGTGCCGGACGGACCGGCGGAGCTTTTAGTCCCAGGGGCTAAAGCCCCATCGATTTCTTTGCCTGGTTGTCCGGGCTGAAGCCCGGACAACCAGGCAAAGCGTTTTGTTTGCCGGCGTCTTGCTTGCCAGCGAGTTACTCGGCGTCGGCGTGCTTGGCCTCGGTGTGCTTAGCTTCGACGTGCTTAGCTTCGGTATGCTTCGCTTCAGTGTGCTTGGCCGCGGTGTGCTTCACTGCGGTTTGCTTGGCTGCGTGGTGCTTGGCCGGGTGGTGCTTGGCTGCGGTGTCGTAGCTGAAGTTGCCGACGAAGATCTCTTTGATCTTGACTTCGACGAAGCTCTGGCGGTGGCCCTGGAGCTTCTTGTACTGCTTCTTGCGCTTGTAATGGAAGACGAGGAGTTTGTCGCCACGGCCTTCGCTGACGACCTCGGCGACGACCTTGGCGCCCGAGAGGTCGGACTCAAACTTGCCTTCGTTGAGGGAGACGGCGACGACTTCGGAGAACTCGATGGCGCCGTCGTTGTGCTCGGCCTTCTCGATGCGGACGGTGTCGCCTGGAGCGACACGGTATTGCTTACCACCGGTTTTGATGACTGCGTACATAGCTTGAAACCTCACGGCAGGGCGTGAAATGCCACACACTGCCTGTCTATTTTCTCTGCAAAGGAAATCTGCAAAATGTCTTTTCAGGAGGGACTTCCATCCCAGCGAGCAGGTGCGCTCGCCGGAAACCCTGGTTCTGCCCGGCCGGAGAGCGAGATAGCGAGGTGGACTACGTCTGCACTCGGCTACACTCGTCCAAGCCTGCAGAGGGAGAGTTCCCGCTGCATCGCCAAACTATAAGAGTTTACCGGGAAAGTGGGCCTCGGGTCAACCAGTGGCCGGGTACATCCTGGAAACGTCCTGGAAAGGAGTGATCGCTGTGCATAGAATGAACCTCGCTGCCTGGCCGCAGGGCCGCGCAGGCACAGGGAGGCATGCGACACTTGGGTGCGATGAACGCAATCAAGAGCTCTCCGACAATTCTGGTGCAACGCCTGGTGGCTTCGGCCCAAATGCCGCGCTATGCGCATAGCGGAGCGTATGGCGATCTGGCCGCGGACCTGTTTGCCGCCGAGGCGGCGACGCTGGCTCCGGCGGGACAGCCGGGTTGCACGCAGGCGGTGAGGACGGGGCTGGCGATGGAGCTGCCGTCGACCCATGGGGCGCTGGTGGAAGATCGCTCGGGGCTGGCGATGCGCGGGATTACGACGCTGGCGGGCGTGATCGACCCGGGATATCGCGGGGAGTTGAAGATCGTGCTGACGAATCTTTCCGCGGAGCCGCAGATGGTTGCGCCGGGACATCGCATTGCGCAGTTGCGGATCGTCGAGCGGATACAGGCGGTGTTCGAAGAGACGGATATGCTGGCCGAGACGCCGCGCGGGGTTGCGGGGTTTGGTTCGACCGGCGCGTGAGCGGCGACTGTGCGGGGTGCGCGCAGATTCACACGAAAACTCGAAGGTGAACGGCCAGGAGCTGATGCAGGTGTCGGCGAGCGATACGGACAGAAGTGTGTTGCTGAAGTAGCGCAGAAGCAGGAGAGCGGCGGGGCCGAAGGCGTTCCGCCGCTGGCAGCAGATAAAGTTCCTGGTTGAACTTTTAATCACAACGGGGCTGCACTCTATACTTAGGGGGATGCCCGAGGAACCATTCCACCCCACCGACGCTGAGCGAGAGGCAAGTCTCTCACCGGCGGCCGTAGCGGCGGGAAGCGCGGGATTGGAGCAGGTCGAGACCGCGGGGGGTAAGGGGCGCAGCGCGTTTCGCAGCGACCAGGTGTGGAGCTACTTCGGGCCGGCGTTCGTGGCGTCGGTTGCGTATATCGATCCGGGAAACTTTGCGACCAACATCCTGGGCGGCAGCCAGTTTGGCTATCGGCTGCTGTGGGTGCTGCTGTGGTCGAATGTGATGGCGATCGTGATTCAGTACCTGTCGGCGAAGCTGGGGATTGTGACCGGGCTGACGCTGCCGCAGAGCTGCAGGAAACACTTCCCGCGGCGGTCGACGATATTTTTATGGCTGTGCGCGGAGGTCTCAGCGGTTGCGACGGACATGGCGGAGTTCCTGGGCGCGGCGCTGGGGCTGTACCTGCTGATGGGGCCAATGCTGCTGGCGCATGGGTTTACGCTGACGGGCTCGTTGATGATTACGGCGTCGATTGCGACGGCGGCGGTGTTTGCGATTCTGGCGCTCGACCTGGCGGGGTTTCAATGGCTGGAGCGCGGCATCATGTTGTTCGTTGGCGTGATTGGTTTGAGCTACGGGTTTGAGGTGTTCCTGGTGCATCCGGACTGGCATCGGGCGTTCGTTGCGACGATTCTGCCGACGTTCGATATGCACAACTCCAGCACGCTGCGGGGGTCAGTGTATGCGGCCGTGGGAATGCTGGGTGCGACGGTGATGCCGCATGTGATCTATCTGCACTCGGCGCTGGTGCAGCCGCGGTTGGATGAGCTTTCACCGGACAGTGGACTGCCGAAGCCCGGAATTCTGAGCCAGTACCTGCGCTTTGAGCTGGTGGATGTGTTTGTCGCGATGAACGGTGCGTGGCTGATCAACTCCGCGATGATCGTGATGGCGGCGGTGGCGCTGTTCCAGGGGCCAGGCGTGTCGCCGACGATCCAGGATGCGTATCACACGCTGGGGCCGCTGCTGGGGCCGGGAGCGGCGGTGGTGTTTGCGGTGGCGCTGCTGTGCTCCGGGCTATCGAGTTCGACGGTGGGCGTGATGGCCGGCCAGGTGATCATCGAGGGGTTCCTGGATATCAAGTTTCCAATCTTTCTGCGGCGGATGATTACCGTGATTCCAGCGCTGGTGGTGATCGGAGTGGGATGGGATCCGCTGAAGATTCTGATTGGGTCCCAGGTGCTGCTGAGCTTTACGCTGCCAGCGGCGCTGATTCCGCTGCTGCTGCTGACCAATCGCAGGTCGGTGATGGGGAAGTTCTGCAGTGCACGGCGCATGCGGGTTGCGGGTTGGACCGTGGCGACCATTATTGTCACGTTGAATGCGGTGCTGCTGGTGCAGTTGGCGATGGGTTGAGAGAGGCCGTCTGCTGCAGGAAGAAGGGCTCGCCATGATGGCGAGCCCTGGTTTGTTGCAGCCGGGTTTGTGGCCTAGTGCTTCTTGTTCTCTTGTTGCTGGGCCGGTGCAGCGCGTGGTGCTGCTTGCTGACGTGGTGCTTGCTGCTGCTGAACGCGTTGTTGCTGCTGCTGGGGTTGAGCGCGCTGTTGCTGCTGCTGGGGTTGAGCGCGCTGTTGCTGTTGCTGCTGAGCACGCTGTTGCTGCTGTTGGGGTTGAGCGCGCTGCTGTTGTTGCTGCTGAGCGCGTTGTTGCTGCTGCTGGGGTTGAGCGCGTTGTTGCTGTTGCTGCTGAGCACGTTGTTGCTGCTGTTGGGGTTGAGCGCGCTGTTGCTGTTGCTGCTGAGCACGTTGTTGCTGCTGCTGGGGTTGAGCACGCTGCTGTTGTTGCTGCTGAGCGCGTTGTTGCTGCTGCTGGGGTTGAGCGCGCTGTTGCTGTTGCTGCTGAGCACGTTGTTGCTGCTGTTGGGGTTGAGCGCGCTGTTGCTGCTGAGCACGCTGTTGCTGCTGTTGGGGTTGAGCGCGCTGCTGTTGCTGAGTACGCTGCTGCGTAGCGCGTTGCTGGTCCTGCCGGACTGCAGCAGGCGGCCGGGAGATAGAGCGGGTGCTGGCTGCCGGGCGCGCTACTGCTGCCTCGGCCGGCTTGCCGTGGTTGGCGGAGTAGAACTGCTGCTTGTTCCGCGCGGCGGACTGCTCCGCCTGGCGTTGCTCGGGGAGAGCCGCGGTGTGGGTTTGGTGAGCGGCGGCGAGTTCGGAGGGTCTTGGTTGAACGTTGATGCCACCGCGTCCTCCGTTGTAGCTCACGCGGTTTGAAGGATGGTTGCCGTAGGTCCGGTTGTCGTAGACGACCGCGCGGTCGTAGTCGTGGCCGCCGCGTCCGACGTTGGTAACGGCGCGGTTGTAGTAGAAGTCATTGCCGTTCCAGTAGCCGCCGAAGTAGCCGATGCCAATGTAGCCGTAGCCGTAATCGATGCCACCGTAGTAGCCGACGTAGGGACCCCAGTAGCCGCGATGGAAGCCATAGCGACCGCTGTAGAAGCCCCAGTAGGGAGGCGTCCAGAGAGCGCCGTAATAGGGCGCTAAGACCCATTCGCCGGGAACCCAGTAGTAGCCGCCATCACCCCAGGCCCAGTAGCCGGGCGTCCAGATGTAGTTGGAATCGGGGGCGGGTGGCTGATCGTAGTCGGGCAGCGGGGGTGGGGGCTGGTCAGTCTGGTAAAGGGCTTGTTCGCCGGCGGCCTCCTCGCTCTGGTCCTGGCCGTTGTAGCCCTGGACGACGGGAGCCGGCTGGCCCTGATAGCTTTCGCCCTGCTGCTGCGGCGCGTAGGAGGAGCTGGCGCCAAGAACCTGCGTGGGTTGCCCGGAGTTGCTGGCCGGGGCGAGGTTGGCTTCGGCGGGATCGCCTCCGGTGTTGGTGCCGTTATTGATGGCGGCCGTTGTGGCCGCATTGTTGGAGCTGCTCTTGCAGCCCGCGGCGCCAAAGACCAGCAAGAGGGCAACGCTGGCGAGACTCAGAGTGCGTGCGAGGTTCGGCGCGCGCCGTCCGCTTTTTGCAATGTCGTGTGTCGTCATAGGGTTAAAAAGCTCCCGGGGGCCAAAAAGTTCCTCAATTGGCCGACCGCATGCGAGATGAGATGCAGGCCGTTGGGCCGGCGGCTGTATCCGGAACAATTTACGGAGGATTGCGGGTGCGGGAGCGCGCCAAACGTGGTGCGCTGGGGGTAAAATTCCAGCATGTCGAACTGCGCCCCGCAAATGCGATCCTCTCGCTGGACTTGCTCCCGCCAGGTGAAGCGTTTTCTCCGGGGACGCCATGACCGCGGCCGTTCCTGCTAAATGCCGCGCGCGATCGTTTCTCCCAACGCCGCGCTGATTTCGCCCCAGAAGATTCCAGCCGCGCGTATTCGCGCTGCGATGTTATGTTCCCAATGCATTTCCAGCCAATAGGAGAAAAGACGCCCAATGTCGAACAATAAGCACCCCAACAGCTTCAATGCCGCCGCTACGCTCGAGAGCGGTGCGCAGAAAGTGAACTACTTTAAACTGAGCGCGCTGAAGGATGTCAACCTTGCGCGCCTGCCGTACTCGCTACGGATTCTGCTGGAGAACCTGCTGCGCTGCGAGGACGGCAAGACCGTTACGGCAGACGATATTCGTTTTCTCGCGACCTGGGACCCGAAGGCTGAGCCGTCGCGCGAGATCGCGTACATGCCGGCGCGCGTGCTGATGCAGGACTTTACGGGTGTGCCCGCGGTCGTCGACCTGGCCGCGATGCGCGATGCGATGAAGACGCTCGGCGGAGACCCGGAGAAGATCAATCCACTGCAGCCGGCAGAGTTGGTGATCGATCACTCGGTGCAGGTGGATGAGTACGGTAGCTCGAATGCGTATGACCTGAATGCGGCGCTGGAGTTCACGCGCAATCGCGAGCGCTATGCGTTCCTGAAGTGGGGTCAGACGGCGTTTAACAATTTTTCGGCTGTGCCGCCGGGCATGGGTATCTGTCACCAGGTGAACCTGGAGTACCTGGCCCGCGTCACGTTTACGAAGACCGAGGCCGATGGCAGTGTGACGGCGTATCCGGACACGCTGGTGGGCACGGATTCGCACACCACGATGATCAATGGATTGGGCGTGCTGGGATGGGGCGTTGGCGGCATTGAGGCCGAGGCTGCCATGCTGGGCCAGTCGGTGAGCATGCTGGTGCCGCAGGTGGTTGGGTTCCGGCTCGAAGGCAAGTTGAAGGAAGGCACGACCGCGACCGATCTGGTGCTGACGGTGGTCGAGATGCTGCGCAAGCTCGGGGTTGTCGGCAAGTTCGTGGAGTTCTACGGGCCTGGCATCAGCGATCTGCCGCTGGCCGATCGCGCGACGATTGCGAATATGGCTCCGGAGTATGGCGCAACGTGCGGCATCTTCCCGGTGGATGCGGAGACGCTGAAGTACCTGCGGCTCACAGGGCGCCCGGAAGAACAGGTTGCGCTGACCGAGGCCTACTATCGTGCGCAGGGACTGTTCCATACGTCCGGTGCGCCGGAGGCAGAGTATAGCGCAACGCTGTCGCTGGATCTGGGCACGGTGGAGCCGAGCGTGGCGGGACCGAAGCGTCCGCAGGATCGCGTGCTTCTGTCGAAGACGCCGGAGAGCTTTGCTCAGCAGTTGCCAGCGTTGCAGGGACCGAATGCGAACAAGAACGTTGTGCGGCAGATGGTGAGCTGGGAGGGTGAGGGCGGCCATGGGTCGAAGAACGGCGACCTGGCGAGCTCGGTGGGCGTATCGGATCCGGCAACCCAGCAGGATCTGATGCACTCGGTGGAGGGACGGTTCGGAGTGAATCCGGACAAGTACCTCGTCGATGGCTCGATCGTGATTGCGGCGATTACGAGCTGCACGAATACGAGCAATCCGTACGTGATGATTGCGGCGGGACTGCTCGCGAAGAAGGCCGTTGAGGCTGGACTGACCATGCCACCATGGGTGAAGACGTCGCTGGCTCCGGGTTCGCGCGTGGTGACGGACTACTACAACCGCGCGGGGCTGCTGAAGTATCTGGATGCGCTGCGGTTCAACGTGGTCGGGTATGGATGTACGACGTGTATCGGCAACTCGGGACCACTTCCGACCGACGTGTCGAAGGCGATCGAGGAGCATGGCCTGGTTGCGGTCAGCGTGCTGAGCGGCAATCGCAACTTCGAGGGACGCATATCGCCTGAGGTGCGTGCGAACTACCTGATGAGCCCACCGCTCGTGGTCGCGTATGCGCTGGCTGGACACATCTCGCACGATTTCCAGACCAAGCCGCTGGGCAAGGGCAAGGATGGCAAGCCGGTGTTCCTGCGCGACATCTGGCCGACGCAGAAAGAGGTTGCGGATACGGTGGCGAGCTGCATCGATTCGACCATGTTCCGCACGCAGTATGCGACGGTGAGCGACGGCGATGCGAACTGGCAGAACCTGAAGTTCCCCTCTGGCGAGACGTATGGATGGGAGAAGGATTCGACCTACATCCGCAAGGCTCCGTACTTCGACGGCATGCCGGCGACGCCGGCGCCGGTGAAGGATATCACCGACGCGCGCGTGCTGGCGGTGCTGGGAGATTCGGTCACGACCGATCACATCTCTCCGGCGGGTTCGATCAAGCTGAACGGACCGGCTGGGAAGTATCTGACCGATCATGGCGTGAAGCCCTCGGACTTCAACTCGTATGGATCGCGGCGCGGCAACCATGAGGTGATGGTGCGCGGCACGTTTGCGAATGTGCGGCTGCGCAACAAACTCGCTCCGGGTACGGAGGGCGGCGTTACGCGGCTGTTGCCCGAGGGTACGGGCATGAGCATCTACGATGCGAGCGTGGAGTATGCGAAGCGCGGTACGCCGCTGGCGATCCTTGCCGGTAAGGAATACGGCTCGGGCAGCTCGCGCGACTGGGCTGCAAAGGGTCCGTGCCTGCTGGGTATCCGGTTCGTGATTGCGGAGAGCTATGAGCGCATTCATCGCTCGAACCTGGTCGGAATGGGCATTCTGCCGCTGCAGTTTCAGCCGGGTCAGAGTGTCGAATCGGTTGGGTTGACGGGCGAGGAGACGTTCACGCTGGGCACCAAGCCCGGTGAGCTGAAGGCGATGCTGGACTCGAAGTTTGAGGGCGGCAAGACCCTGACCGTGATTGCGACATCGGCTAATGGGACAAAGACGCAGTTTCCCGTGACCGTGCGCATCGACACGCCGCAGGAGATCCTTTACTACCAGAACGGCGGCATCTTGCTGTACGTGTTGCGGCAGTTGGCAGGCAAGGCGTAAACGCAGGAAGCAGAACAGGAAACAGCGAACAGCGAGCCAGTGGTTGGGGCTCGCTGTTTCGCGTTTGCCGTAGCATGGACGTGATGGCGACTGCGACTACAAAACGAACGATGTATCTGCCGGAGATCCTCGCGCATACGCGCACGGTGGTAGCGGAGCGCAAGGCTGCGGCGGATCTGCGTGAGCTCGAGCGGGCTGCTGCGGCGCATGTGCCGCGTGGATTCGCGCGGGCGCTGCGGGCAAAAGCTGCTGCCGGAACCGCGATTATTGCGGAGTTGAAGAAGGCTTCGCCGTCGAAGGGGCTGATTCGCGCGGAGTTCGATGTGGCGGTGCTTGCGCCGCAGCTGGAGGCGGGTGGAGCGACGGTGCTGTCGGTGTTGACCGACGAGAGGTTCTTTCAGGGCTCGTTGGAGAATCTGCGACGCGCGTCCGCGGCAGTGGGGATTCCTTGTCTGCGCAAGGACTTCATTGTGGATGAGTTTCAGGTGCTGGAGGCGCGGGCAAATGCGGCGGATGCGATTCTGCTGATCGTTGCGGCTCTGACGGATGCGGAGTTGCGGACATTGCGGAATTCGGCGAAGGCGCATGGGCTCGATGTGTTGTGCGAGGTGCATGATGCGGAGGAGTTGGAGCGCGCGCTGGCGCTCGACTGTGAGTGCGTGGGTGTGAACAGCCGCGATCTGCGTACGTTTGAGGTCTCGCTGGATCGCGCGTGTGAGCTTGCGGCGAAGCTGCCGAAGAGTGTAGTGCGGGTTGCGGAGAGTGGTATTCATACTGCGGCCGAGATGCAGCGGCTGCGCGCGGCGGGGTATGAGGCGTTCCTGATCGGTGAGTCGTTGATGCGGCAGGCGCATCCGGGCGAGGCGCTGGCGCATCTGCTGCGTGGTGCGGTGAAGTAGCGGTTATGTTCATCAAGATCTGCGCCAATACGAATCTCGAGGACGCGCGGCTGGCTGCGGAGCTGGGCGCCGATGCGGTGGGGTTTGTGTTTGCGCCGAGCAAGCGACGGGTGATGGCCGAGCAGGTGGCAGCGATCACGAGCGAGCTTCCTGCTGGCATGGAGAAGGTTGGGGTGTTTGCCACCGATGATCCGTATGAGGTTGAGCGCTATGTCGAGCGTGCGGGGCTGACGGCGGCGCAGCTGCATGGGGCGTTCGATGCGGCGATGGTGCGGGCGCTCGCGGCGGAGTCTGGGGGCAGGCTGAAGATCATCCAGACGGTGGCGTACGCGGTCGATGCAGAGGACCGCGAGGATGCGGATGACCGATTTGAGTGGACGCTCGCGACGGTTTTCGATGAGCCGGCGGTGTGGGCGGTGCTGATCGATGCGGCGAAGTCGGGGGCGTCGGGTGGGTTGGGCGTGGCGTTCGACTGGGCGCACGTTGCAGAGATTGTGCGGCGGGTGATCGGTGCGCGGGAGCCGCGGCCACGGGTGATCCTGGCGGGTGGATTGAACGCGGAGAATGTTGCGCAGGCGATCGAGGCGCTGCAGCCATGGGGCGTGGATGTGGCGAGTGGCGTGGAGGCTTCTCCGGGCAAGAAAGATCCTGCGCGGCTGAGGGCGTTTGTGAATGCGGCCCGGCAGGCAGGTCACTAGCTCGCCAGGCCGCCGCTCGGTAACTCGCTAGTTGCAGAGCAAGATTTGAGGGTGTAAAGTGAGACGCATGCAGTTTTTCTTCAGCCCGCGATTTACTCCGTCCTACCGCTACTGGCCTTTCGTAGCGGCATCGGTGGAGTAGCATCGCACGGACCTGAAGCGTTCACCCTGCGATTCTCCGATTCCCCGAGCCGCGACCTAAAGGTTGCGGCTTTCGTGTTTTTTCGGCAGCTTTCCGCCGTAGCAGTAAATGAGGAAGACGTTTTATGAGCACCACAGCTACGATGACCCGCCCCGCTCCCGTGCCAGCCGGCACTACGCCCGGCCGCTTTGGCGCCTATGGCGGACGCTACGTTCCGGAGACGCTGATGGCGGCGCTGCTGGAGCTCGACCAGGCATACGCCGAGGCGCAGGCCGATCCGGCGTTTCATGCGGAGCTCGATGGCCTGCTGAAGGATTACTGTGGCCGGCCGACGCCGCTGTATTTTGCGAAGCGGCTGACGGAGACGCTGGGTGGCGCGAAGATCTACCTGAAGCGCGAAGACCTGCTGCACACCGGGGCGCACAAGATCAACAACGCGCTGGGCCAGGTGATGCTGGCGCGGCGCATGGGCAAGCAGCGGATTATCGCGGAGACCGGAGCGGGCCAGCATGGTGTAGCGACGGCGACGGTATGCGCTCTGTTTGGGCTGGAGTGTGTGGTCTACATGGGCGAAGAAGATATGCGGCGGCAGGAGCTGAATGTGTTTCGCATGCGGCTGCTGGGCGCTGAGGTGCGCCCTGTGAACTCAGGCTCTGCGACGCTGAAGGATGCGATCAACGACGCGATGCGCGACTGGGTGACAAATGTGCGGACGACGTTCTATATCCTCGGATCGGCGCTGGGATCGCATCCGTATCCGACGATCGTGCGGGATTTTCAGCGCGTGATCTCGAAGGAGGCCAAGCGGCAGATTCTGGAGCACGAGGGCCGGCTGCCGGATGCGATCGTCGCGTGCGTTGGCGGCGGGTCGAATGCGATTGGCGCTTTCTATGAGTTCATTCCGGATGCGAATGTTGCACTGATTGGCGTGGAGGCTGGGGGCCGCGGGATGGCTCTCGGCGAGCACGCGGCGAGGTTTGCGCCCAACGGCGGCGGTGTCCCGGGCGTACTGCAGGGGACGTACAGCTATGTGTTGCAGAACGAGGCAGGGCAGATTGCGGCGACGCATTCGGTGAGTGCTGGACTGGACTATGCGAGTGTTGGGCCGGAGCATGCGATGCTGCATGATTCTGGCCGCGCGACCTACACCAGCGCGACGGACGATGAGGCGCTCGATGCGACCAAGGTGCTGAGCCGGACGGAGGGGATTATTCCGGCGCTGGAGAGCGCGCATGCGATCGCCGAGGCTATCAAGCTCGCACCGAAGATGGGCAAGGACAAGATCGTGATCGTGAATGTGAGTGGTCGCGGGGATAAGGACATTGGGATTTTGACGCAGGAGATGGACTTGGCGCGAAAGGTGAGTGCGGAGTAATGGCGATCAACTTCAGCAAAAAGCCTGGCCTCGTCATTTACTTCACCGCAGGTGATCCGGATCTGGCCACGACGCGCGAGATGGCGTTGGCCGCGATCGATAACGGTGCCGCCGTCGTCGAGCTGGGAGTGCCGTTCAGCGATCCGCTGGCCGATGGGCCGGTGATTCAGCGCGCGAGTGAGCGCGCGGTGGCAAAGGGGACGCGGCTGACGGATGTCCTCGTGATCTGCAAGGAGATTCGCGCGACACGGCCGCAGGCTGGCATCATTCTGTTCAGCTATCTGAACCCGGTGCTGCGGCTGGGGCTCGAGGTGTTTGCGAAGGCTGCGAAGGATGCAGGCGCGGATGGTGTGCTGCTCACCGACATGATCGTCGAAGAGGCGGACGAGTATCTGAGGGTGATGCACGAAAACGGCCTGGCTCCGGTGTTTCTGGCCGCGCCGACTTCGCCCGATGCGCGGCTGAAGGCCATTGCGGAGAACTCGCAGGGGTTTGTGTATGCGATCTCGCGCGTGGGGATTACGGGTACGCAGACGGAGCTGGCTTCGGATGCAAGAGGGCTTGTCGAGCGCATTAGAAAGTTTACAAAGCTGCCGATTGCGCTGGGCTTTGGCGTTTCGACGCCGGAGCATGTGCGCGCGGTTGGAGAGTTCGCCGATGCGGCTGTGGTGGGGAGTGCGATCGTTGCGCTGATCGAGAAGACACCCGCGGCCGAGGCTCCGAAGGCAGTTGGAGAGTTTGTCCGCAGTCTATGTGGTGGAGCAGAAACTACATGAACGGGCTTGCAAACACGTATCATTATATTGGGCCATTAACCGCGCGGCAGTACTCGGGCACGCGCCCCAACCCATCCTGGAATGCAACTTCGGAAGGCAACTTCGGAAGGCGGCTTCCAGGTCATCTTCGCGAGCGGATACACGCTCGCTGCATGAGGCAGAATGGATATCCCCGACTGGCGTAACAAGATTGACGAACTGGACGAGCAGATCGTCCAACTGCTTTCCAAGCGTGCGGCCGCAGCCGTCGCGATTGGGGAGCTCAAAGCCAAGAGCAGCGCGCCCATCTATGAGCCGCAACGCGAGCAGGCAGTCTTCGAGCATGTGCGGCGAATTAACTCAGGGCCGCTGTCCGATGCGCAGGTGCAGGACGTGTATGAGCGGCTGATGGATGTCATGCGCGCATTGCAGCGTCCGCAATAACAATTCGCAGTCGCGGTCCGTCGCTTTATCGGCCGCGCTGCCATGTAGTAAAAATTTCAAGCAAGACTTACTTATAGAGGGATAGAGTGATGATCGTTGCCATGCAGGACCACGCCACCGATGAACAGATACAGAGTGTGATCGAGCGGATGGTGGAGCTCGGCTTCAACGTCCACCGGACAACAGGGGAAACCCAGACAATTCTTGCGGGTGTCGGTACGCCCGAGCACTTTGAGGTCACCGAGTTTCAGGTGCTCTCGGGGGTCCACCAGGCGTATCGCATCTCGTCGCCGTACAAGCTTGCCGGGCGCGGCTTCCGGCCCGAGGGAACGCGGATTACGTTTCCGAATGGCGTGGTTGTGGGCGGCGACGAAGTCGTCATCATGGCGGGGCCGTGCTCGGTGGAAAGCCGCGAACAGATTCGCCTGAGCGCGCAGCAGGTTGCTGCCGCCGGAGCGCAGTTTCTGCGTGGTGGAGCATTCAAGCCGCGCAGCTCGCCGTACAGCTTCCAGGGCCTGGGGCTTGAGGGCCTGAAGCTGCTGCGCGAGATGTCGGACGAATTCGGGTTGCTGGTCATCACCGAGGTGATGGAGATCTCGCAGATTGAGCTGATGCTGCCGTACATCGATTGCTTCCAGGTGGGCGCGCGCAACATGCAGAACTTCAACCTGCTGCGCGAGCTTGGCCACGTGCGCAAGCCGGTGCTGCTGAAGCGCGGCATCGCCGCGACGATCGAAGAAGTGCTGTTGAGCGCGGAGTACATTTTGTCGGGCGGCAACTATGATCTGATGCTGTGCGAGCGCGGCATTCGCACGTTTGAGACATATACGCGCAACACGATGGACATCTCGGCGATTCCGGTTCTGAAGAAGCTGACGCATCTGCCGGTGCTGGCCGATCCGTCGCACGGCGTGGGCAAGCGCGACCTGGTGCCGCCGCTGGCGCTGGCTGCCGTTGCCGCGGGCGCGGATGGTTTGCTGATGGAGATGCACCCGAATCCGGACAAGGCGCTGTCGGATGGCGCGCAGTCGTTGTACCCGGAACAGCTTACGAAGCTGGTTGAAAAGCTGCGCAGGCTCGCACCGATCGTCGATCGAACGATCGCCCCGGCGGTAGCGCAGATTCATGCCTAGGCTTCAGCAGGAGAAAGCTCTGCATCGGATTGTGGTCAAACTCGGAACCAACGTCATCATGCGGCCGGATGGCAAGGTGGCGCTGGGCCTGCTGTGTGGCTTGGTGGAGCAGATTGCCGCGTTGCGCGCGCAGGGTATCGAGGTGCTGGTCGTAAGCTCCGGCGCGGTGGGTCTGGGGATGGAGCGGCTTGGGCTGCTGGAGCGTCCCACAGTCGTGGCCCAGGTGCAGGCCTGCGCGGCCATTGGCCAATCGCGGCTGATGGCGCTTTACGATGCCGCCTTCGATCGCCTCGGCTGCCCGATTGCGCAGGTGCTGCTCACCGAGGACGACTTCCGCGACCCGACGCGCCACACAAATCTCCGGGCGACGTTAGACGCGCTGCTCACGATGGGCGTGATTCCGATCGTCAATGAGAACGATACGGTCTCGACGATCGAGCTGGACCGGCCGACTGAATCGAGGCAGCGCGAGAGGATCTTTGGGGATAACGATAAGCTTTCGGCGCTGCTGGTGAAGCATATCGGCGCGGATCTGCTGGTGCTGCTGTCGGATGTGGATGGCCTGTACGACCGCAATCCGACGGAGCCTGGAGCGACGGTGCTCGGAAGCGTCGACGTGATCGACGAACGCATTCTCGGGCTCGCGGACGGGCGCAATGGACGCGGGCGTGGCGGGATGATCTCGAAGCTGGAGTCGGCGCGCATCGTGCTGCACGCGGGCAAGCAGGTGATCATTGCGAACGGTCGCACGCCGCAGGTGCTGGAGCGGATCGTCGCGGGCGAGCCAATTGGAACGCACTTTGCCCCCGTACAGGAGAGGGCTGCGCGATGAGCGCGGCGGCAGGCTCGTTGCCGAAGGGCTCGCTCAGCACGCGCGAGACGGCCGAGGCTGCCAAGCTGGCCTCGCGTATTCTTGCACCGCTCGATGAAGCTGCGCGGAATGCCGCGCTGGAGGCGATGGCGAAGGCGCTCGAGGCTGCGAGCGCGGAGTTGTTGGCTGCGAATGCGGAGGACTCCTGTGCGGAGGACGAGGGTTTGGCTCCTGCGACGCGCGCGCGTTTGAAGCTTGATGCTGCGAAGTTGACGGAGATGATCGAGCAGGTGCGCTCGGTTGCAGCCCTGCCCGATCCGCTGGGGCGGACGCTCGATGCGATCGAGCTCGACGAGGCGCTGAATCTCGAGAAGATCAGCGTGCCGCTGGGCGTGCTGGCGGTGATCTTTGAGGCGCGGCCGGATGCGGTGACGCAGATTGCGGCGCTGGCGATCAAGTCGGGGAATGCGGTGATTTTAAAGCCGGGGCGGGAGGTGGAGGGGACCGCCAGGGTGCTGGTGCGGGTGCTGCGGGAGGCGCTGGTGTGTCAAGGACTGCCGGCGGATGCGATCTCGCTGGTGCTGGGGCGCGAGCGCGTGCAGGAGCTGCTCGGCATGCACGCGCTGGTGGACATGGTGATCCCGCGCGGGTCGAAGGCGCTGGTGGAGTATGTGCAGGCCAATACGCGGATTCCGGTGCTCGGGCACTCTGAGGGTGTTTGCCACATCTACGTGGATCGCAGTGTCGACGAGGCGCTTGCGCTGCGGGTGATCGACGACGCCAAGACGGACTATCCTGCGGCGTGCAATGCGGTCGAGACGGTGCTGGTGCATCGGGCGATCGCGGCGGAGTTCCTGCCGAAGCTGGCTGCGCGGCTGCGCGAGCGCGGTGTTGCGGTGCATGGCGACGCTGCCACAGCGGCTATTCTGGGTGAGGTTGCGCCGGTTGCGGATTGGCATACGGAGTATGGCGAGCTGGCGCTCTCCATCGGCGTGGTGGAGTCGCTGGATGCGGCGATCGACCATATCCACGCGCATGGGTCGTCGCACACGGAGAGCATTCTCACCGAGGATGCTGAGGCTGCGGAGCGGTTCCTGCGCGAGGTGGATGCGGCGAGCGTGATGCACAACGTATCCACACGGTTTGCGGATGGCTTTCGGTATGGGTTTGGCGCAGAGGTTGGGATCAGTACGAGCAAGTTCCATGCGCGCGGGCCGGTTGGGCTCGATGGGCTGACGACGTATAAGTATGTGCTGCACGGTCATGGGCAGGTTGCGGGCGACTATCGCGGCGTGAATGCGCGGGCGTTCACGCACAAGCGAGAGCCGCGATGATCGAGCGCGTGCTGATTGTGGGAACTGGGCTGATTGGCGCTTCGGTGGGTCTGGCGCTGAAGGCGAATGGCTTCGAGGGCACGGTCGTTGGTTGGGATGCGAACGCTGCGGAGCTGGAGACGGCGTTGCGGCGCGGTGCGATCGATGAGGCTCTGGCGAGTCGCGAGGCGGTGCTTGCGGCGGACGCTGATGTGTATGTGCTTGCAACTCCGGTGTTGCCGATTCTGGACTGGATGCAGAGGCTTGCGCCGGTGTTGAGCGAGCAGCAGCTGGTGACCGATGTTGGCAGCACGAAGCGCGAGATCGCTGCGCTGGCGAAGAAGCTGTATAACCGCGAAGGCTCGGCGCGGTTTCTGCCGGGACATCCGATGGCGGGAAAAGAGTTAGGCGGAGCTGCGCTGGCTGAGGCGGATTTATTTCGTGGAGCGACCTGGCTTTTTACTCCTTGCTCAGGGCTGCTCACGGCTGAGGGTGGCGGGGGCGCGTCGCCGCTGGAGGCCGCGTGGAGGGCGTGGGTGTCAAGGTTCGGGGCGCAGGTGAGGGAGCTCGATCCGGTGCGGCACGACGCGGTGTGCGCGTGGGTGAGCCACCTGCCGCAGATGGTGTCGACTGCCCTGGCGGCGCTGCTGGAGGACACGTTCGCGGGTGATCCAGAGGGGATGGCCGCGGTGCAGGCGATTGGTGGGCGGGCGCTGCGGGAGATGACTCGGCTGGGAGCGAGCCCGTACAGCATGTGGCGCGATGTGGCGCTGACGAATACGGCGGCGCTGGCGGCGGCGCTGGCGGCGCTGGAGCAGCGGCTGGCGCATGTGCGGGAGAACCTGCGGACTCCGGAGCTGCGCGAGGAGTTTGCGACGGCGAACAAGTTTCGGGCGAAGCGGGGCTAGGTAGGGGGTACCCCCCCCCGATTTTCGCAAAGTATTCAAAACAGGTTGGTTAGCGGATTGTACCGCGCAAAGTATTCCATCGACGGGGTTTAGAGGCAAAGTATTCAATCGATGGGAGTTAGATACCACAAGATGTAGGGGCGCTCTTGTTGGCTGCTCTGGGTGCGTTGGTTTGTTTCTTTCCCTATATCAATTGTAGCGAGTGGGTGGGGGGTACTATGCCAACTCTATTTGGTTTGGTTTGTTGGGGTTATGGGTCGAGGGGACTTGACAGGATTTTGGGCGGACCGGCCGAAGCTTGTGGGTGGTGTGGAGGAAGGCAATTCAGTCGTTGCGGCTGCGCCTTCACTCCGGCCTGCGGCAGCGTGGAAGCGGGCTTCGCACGGGGGGATTCTGTCCTGGGGCGATGCCCCGGGCTGGTATATGTCGCGCCGTTGGCGCTGATGGAGTGGAGGGACAGGGTGCGGATTGGGCGGGGCTCTTGTTTCGGATAGAATTCGGGCGTGGGATGGGAGGGTGTTGCTATGGGTTCGTCGAGTGAATCGAAGACGTGGCTGGACCGGTGGTGGCTGCTGTTGCTGATTCTTTTTGGGGTCGGCTTTATCTTGATCCTGGCGCTGTTTTCGCCGATGCACTAGACGAAGAGGGGTTAGGGATCAGGGTCGAGACGTGGAACAAGCAACGGCAAATGCCGATTCGAGGTTCCGAGCTGCGCTCGGAATGACGGCGAAGAGCGGGGTTCGGCGGGAGCGGGTTCGTCGCCCGAAAGGTGCGTGAGGGATTGGAGGTGCTGGCAGGGTGGCGGGTCCTTCGACTACGTCTCTCGCGGTGTGGCTGCGAGAGACTTCGCTCAGGATGACAGATTGGTGGGGGCACAGGGTGAGGGCTGCGGGCGATTGCGGGTTAGGCGCGGGCTCGGGCGCTTCGGCTGTGCTCGGAACAGGTTAGGCCCGGCCGCGGGCATTGGGGGCCGGTGGGGGGTAGTGGGGTTTGCGCTTGGCGGGCTTGGAGATCGCCGGGGTGATGCTGGGCGGGGCCGTGAGGTCGATGGTGCGGTGGATTTCGACCGCGTCCGCTAGAGCGTACTTCAGCTTCTCGATGCCCTCGCCGGTGACCGCCGAGATGGTGTAGAGCGGGAGCTTCTTGCGCTTGGCGAAGGCGGTGAGCTTCTTGAGCTTGTCGGGATTGGCGACGTCGGCCTTGGCCGCCACTAATATAGTGGGCTTGGCGGCGAGCGCGGGGTCAAAGGATTTGAGCTCGGCGGTGATGACGTTGTAGTCGTCGACGGGGTCGGGACGTGCGGAGCCCTCGGTAGTGGCAGCAGCGTCGGAGACGTCGATGAGGTGGGCGAGGACGCTGGTGCGCTCGATGTGCTTGAGGAACTGGACGCCCAAACCTGCGCCCAGGTGCGCGCCTTCGATGAGGCCGGGCATGTCGGCGACGGTGAAGGAGCGCTCGTAGGGCGCGTCGCCGATCTGGACGACGCCGAGGTTGGGCTCGAGGGTGGTGAAGGCGTAGTTGGCGATCTTGGGGCGGGCGGCGGAGAGGCGCGAGATGAGGGTCGACTTGCCGACGTTGGGAAAGCCGACCAGGCCGACGTCGGCGAGCAGGCGGAGTTCGAGGCGGAAGTTTTTGGCTTCGCCGGGGCGGCCGAGCTCGTGTTCGCGAGGAGCTTGGTGCGTGGAGGTGGCGAAGTGCTGGTTGCCGCGACCGCCGCGACCGCCGCGGGCGATGACGATCTCCTCGTTGGGATGGGCGAAGTCGTGGACCAGCTCGCCGCTGTCGTCGTCGTAGAGCAGGGTGCCGACGGGGACTTTGAGGGTGGTGTGCTCGCCGGCGTAGCCGCTCATGTTGGAGCCGAGGCCGTGGCCGCCGCGCTGGGACTTCCACTCGGGATTGAAGCGGAAGTGGACCAGAGTGTTGTGGGAGAGCGAGGAGCGCATGAGGATGTCGCCGCCGTGGCCGCCGTCGCCGCCGGAGGGGCCGCCGCGGGGAACGAACTTCTCGCGCCGGAAGGCCATGCAGCCGTTTCCGCCGTCGCCAGCCTTTACCCGGATTCGTGCTTCATCGATAAACATTAAGACGCCTCGTATCTAAAGTTTACAGAAGCGCGGCGGTTTACAGAAGCGCTGCGGTAGAGCGGTGGTGTCGAGGGTTTCGTGCGAGCTCAGGGAACGGGGCGGCTGCGGACCGGGGCAAAAAATAACCCTGGGTTCACAGGATTGACCAGAGATTTAAGGTAAGGTATCCCCATACAGATGATGTGTCACCGTTTTGCACTTGGGGGCAGTTCCCAAGAGATCATCTTTTAATACCCCAGCAGCACGCATTCAAGCCGGGCAACATTCCGAGGCAATCGTCGTTCGTGGCACTGATCGAAGCGTCAGGCTGCAGACCGGGATTCGGGTCTAGATCGCAGCACAATTTGAGGGAGTCCAAATGGTTCGTATCAATTTTTCGCATAAGCTTGCCATGGTATGCGCGGTAGCAGTGTTCTGTGGTCTGACAACGGTTGCCAAAGCCCAGTCCACATCCCAGGGCGCCATCGCTGGAACGGTAGAAGACCTATCCAGCGCGGTATTGCCCAATGCGGCAGTCACGATTCATAACAACGGGACCAACGCCGAGCAGCATCTGAAGGCGGACAGCAGCGGCTACTTCATGGCTCCGCTGCTGGAGCCGGGGACGTACACGGTGACGATCGATGCGCCGGGCTTCGGCGAGTTCACGGCGGATACCGTGATCGTGCAGGTTGGACAGCTGACGACCGTGGAGTCGCACCTGAAGGTGGGCGCGGCGAATCAGACGGTTGAGGTCATGGCGGAGACGCCGGTGATGAACTTCGAGTCGCCGGACTTCAACTCGAACCTGAACAAGCAGGCGCTGGAGAACGTTCCGATCAACAACCGCCGGTGGTCGAGCCTGGCGATGACGACGCCGGGCGTGGTGTCGGACTCGAATGGGTATGGTCTGGTCAGCGTTCGCGGCATCAGCCCGATCCTGAATGATGTGCTGATCGACGGCGCGGATGATAACCAGGCGTACTACTCGGAAGAGCGCGGACGGACGCGTGAGGCGTATTCGACGTCGGCCAGCGCGGTGCGCGAGTTTGCCGTGAACACGGGCGTGTACGGTGCGGAGTATGGCCGGGCGGCGGGCGCGGTCATCAACTCGGTGACTACGAGCGGAAGCAACGAGTTGCATGGTGAGGCGTACTTTTACGACCGCGAGAGCAAGTGGAACGCATACAACGACTACGCCAAGCTCACCTCGGTGACACCGAATACTTCAGGCGGGTTTACCGTCGGGACCCCAACTGCTTTGAAGCCTGAAGATTTGCGCAAGATCTATGGGTTCACGGTCGGCGGTCCGGTGATCAAGGACAAGCTGTTCTGGATCTATACGTTCGACCAGCATCACCGCACGTTCCCGGGAATCGCGGTGCCGAGCAATGCCGCCACCTTCTACACGCTGCCGAATGCGACGCTCGCGGCGATCTCGAGCACAGCGGCCTGCGCGAATACGGGCAATGGATATCTCACCGGCGATACGACGGCGCAGTCCTCGGTGGACGCGCAGGTTTGCTTGCTGGCAGCGCGCCAGAAAATAAGCTACTCCGCTGCAGCGGCGCTCTGGGAGAGCGGCATCAGCGGCCTGAACAGCGACCTTGGCACCGTCCCGCGTATCGGCGATCAGGAGATCAATACGCCGAAGCTCGACTGGCAGATCAATAACAAGGAGCACGTCAGCTTCCTGTATCACCGCCTGCGCTGGGACTCTCCGGGTGGCGTGCAGACGACCGGAACCGATGACTATGGCGTGGATACGTGGGGTAACGACTACGTCAAGCTGGATTATGGCGTGGCCAAGCTGACCAGCATGGTCTCAACAAGCATCAGCAATGAGCTGCTGTACCAGTACGGGCGCGAGCTCAACGCCGAGAGCCAGCAGCCCTATAGCGCGTACACGCTGGCGAACCTGGTCGGCACCGGCGGCAATGTTCCCGAGGTCGCGCTGGATACGACCGTCTTTGCATATATTGGCTCCCCGTACTACTCCTACCGCAAGGCGCTGCCGGATGAGCGCAAGTGGCAGGTCGGCGATGTGCTGCACTACAGCCGTGGGAACCACAACTTCAGCTTCGGTGGAGATGTGGTCCACAACTACGATCTGATTAACAACACCTATGAAAGCAATGGCGATTTCGTCTATAGCAACCTGGGAAATTACTTCAACGACCTGCTGAATAAGGGGAAGGCCAATTCGACCTGCGGATCGCAGACAGGAGCGAACCCGACGCCCACAGGGTCGCAGACGGGATGGACGGGTACCCTCCCTTGCTACGGAAGTTTTTACCAGGGTTTCGGAAACCCGCTCTTCGCGGTCAGCACGCTGGACTACAGCATCTTCGCGCAGGACAACTGGAAGGTGTCTCCGCGGCTTACGTTAGAACTCGGCGTGCGCTATGACTACGAGTTTCTGCCTTCGCCGGTATCCAGCCTCACCAGCGCAACCCCGGGCTTCACGCCCTATCCGCAGTTGAACAATCATCCGAGCGATAAGAACAATATCGGTCCGCGGGTCGGCTTCTCTTACGACGTTTACGGAGATGGGAAGACGGTTGTACGCGGCGGATACGGCATGTTCTACGGCCGTATTACCAATGGGGTGCTGCTGAATACGCTGCTGAATACGGGCAGCCCGAACGGCCAGTTCACCACTACGTTCAAGCCAGCCGCCTCCGGCAGTACTCCCGCTGGCCCGCTGTTCCCAAATATTGTTGGAACTGGCTCGGCCCCCACGCCGAGTTCGTACTTCCTGGCGAGCAACCTTCAGAACCCGATGGTGCATGAGTTCGATATGGTCGTTCAGCAGCAGGTTGGAAGAGGAACGGTGTTCTCTCTCAGCTACCTCGGGGCACTGGGCCGTGAACTGCCGAACTTCCTGGACCTGAACCTCGACCCGACCACCATGGTGAATGAAACCATTACACTCGCACCCTATACAACTGGCGGCACAAATCTGGGACCGGCTGCAAAACTGCAAACAACTCCGTTTGTAGTGCCGACCTATACCAAATATGGCAATACGGCCTTGTTTGGATCCGTTGCCACCAGCTACCAGAGCATTACGGAAGTGACCAGCAACATCAACTCGAACTATAACGCGTTTGTGGTCGAGATCCAGAACCGCTCGATTCACAACCTGCAGTTCGACTTCAACTACACCTGGTCGCATGCGCTGGACTACAGTCAGAATGGAACCACGACCGATACGGGAAATAACTGGTACGACCCGTACACCAATCCGCGGATCAATTATGGCAACTCAAGCTACAACGTTCCGAACCGGTTCGTTGGGTACGCGCTGTATACCTTCCCGACGCTCAACTCGGGTAACTGGTACACGTACCTCACCAATGGCTGGAAGGCAGACACCTCCTTCCAGATGCAGGATGGATTGCCGTATAGCGCCAATGCAACTGGCTATGCTGGAAACGCTCTTGTGTCGGATTGGAATGGGTCTGGCGGATCGTCCATCATTCCCGGGATTGGCCTCAATACCTACAGGACGCCGCGCAAGATTGTGGACGATCTTCGCGTGGAGAAGGATTTCAGATTCCACGACCGGTACAACCTGCAGTTCTTTGCGAATATGTTCAACGTGGCCAACCATCAGAATATCGACGGTCTTGGCACGACGGCGTACAAGCTGAGCGGCTCCGGTTTAGCCGGCGTTGCCACCTTCCAGCAGCCTACCTGGCAGGTGCCGACCAACAGCAACAACAGCGGCTTCCTCTACACTCCGCGGGAGATAGAGATTGCCACCCGCTTCAGCTTCTAACGAGGAAGCGGGATTGGGCGGTTCCCTGGGTGGCAGCTTCGGCTGCCACCCAATTTTCTTGCCCTCTGGCAAGGGCGCAGGACATGTTGAGCGAACGTTGTTCCCAGGAGTTTTCCAAACCGGACGGCACGCCCCACTTCCCAAAACGGTAATTCTTCGCTAGGCTCAAACACACACGGCTTCTATGCACATCTTTTGATCGTCAGTGCTGTTTCGGCGGTCGCAAATGGAATCAGTCACTCCCTCTGCGCTTCAGGAGCCCCGGCTTTCCCCGGGGCGGAGTTCGGCTGTTGGTTCTGCTTCTTCACCACGCTGCGGCTAAGGCCGCCAACCTGTCGGCTACGGCTGCCTCTCGGAAGTGCGTGCGCGGGCGACTGCGCGCAGGGCTGGTCTTGCGGCCGGTCTTGCGGCCGGTTTTGTGGCTGCTGGCGGTGGGGCTGGTGGGGGGCGCGACTGCGCTGGCGCAGGGGCCGGTCGATGGTGCGATCCGCGGCCACATTACGGCTATGTGCGGGCCGTATCCGCACTCCTGCAAGGCGAGCAGCGTACGGATTCACGTGAGTTCGACGGATCTGGCTGTCGAGCGCGATATCGATGCCGACAGCGAAGGCGACTTTCTGCTGCTGCGCCTGCCGCCGGGGGAGTATCAGCTGCGGGCAACGTCGCGACGACTGGACACGGGGTCGGCTGTCACGACGCTGGACCTGGAGGGTGGGGATCTCGCCGATGTGATGCTGACGCTGGGGCAGCCGCGCAGATCCGCTCCGGCGGCAGCTCCGGATCTCACGCTTGCGGCGCTCAACGTGGAGCCACAGTTTGTGGAGCCACAGAACGTGGAGCAACAGTTTGATGCATTGCCGGTGGAGTCGCGCCGGTGGGAGGACTTGGCGGAGCTGGATTCGGAGGTGAACGAAGCTCCCTCCGCGACCCAGGCCGCCGACAGCACGAGTGACGACGATCAGGATGACCCGGGCAGCCGCACGAGTGGCTCGGATGGTGCGGCAGCGACGGGCCTGAGCTACGCTGGGCTGCCGTCGACGCAGGGAACGTTCTCGCTCGACGGGATGTCGGGCGAGCAGAGCTTCCGCTCGGGACCGCGGGGGTCGGCGACGGGTGGGGCGAGCTCGGGATCGAGCTACGGGCAGGGATCGGTGCGCAACTTCCGCCTGCTGCCGCGCAACTTCTCTGCGCAGTATGGGATGGTGGGTGGAATTGCGGTTGTGACGCGCGCAGCGAGCACGCGACTGCACGGCAAAGCCTTCTTTCTCGCGCGCGAGAGTGCGTGGGCAGCGACCAATTCGTTCTCGATGGAGACGCACTATCGCGATGGCGTGGTGACGAGCGGGCCGGTGAAGCCGGAGGGTTCGCTGCTGCAGTTCGGTGGCTCGGTGGGTGGGCCGCTGTTCAGAACGAAGGGCGGAGGAGCGAGGCGTCGGCGGGCGCGGGACGGACGGGCGCGGGAGGGACGCGAGCCGCTCTCGTTCTTCGCGTCGCTGGACGTGCAGTTGCATGATGACAGGATTGTGTCGACGCCGGAGCTGACGAGCTTCTACGATCTCTCGGCCGACCAGATTGCGCTGCTGGGCAATCGTGGTGTCGGTCCGGCGGCGACGAATGCAGCGCTCGATTACCTGGACAGCCTGACGGGGACGACGACGCGGCATGCGTATCGGGTGCAGGGATCGGTGCGTCTCGATGCGGAGCCGACGGCGCGGGACCACGTGACGCTGAACTATGCGGGCAACCGGTTCGATTCGCCGTCGGGCGCGGCGCTCGGCTAGGCTTCGGATGCGGTGGTGGCGCGCGGACTGGGGAGCCTGGGGGACAGCGTGGTGCATGTCGATGTGGGCAGCGCGCGCTGGCTGCATGGGTTCTCACCGCGCTTCAACAACGAGGTGCGAACGCAGTTGGCGCACGACCTCGACTTCCAGACGCCGCATGCGCCGCTGCCGCAGGAGCCGGCGATCGGGCCGGGCGGGTATGCGCCGCAGGTGTCGATTGCGCCCAATGGATTTTCGTACGGAACGCCGTCGAGCCTGGCTCCGGGATCGACGGGTGGGCGCAGCGCGTATCCGGACGAGCTGCGGTTTGAGTTGGCGGATACGGCGCAGCTGCACCTCGGGCGGCATCTGCTGATGTTTGGCGCGGACTGGAGCCGCATTCACGACCGCATCGATTCGCTCAGTGCATGAGGAGGGAGCGTTCAGCTACGACAGCGGAACGACCAACGGCAAGGATGGCGGGCTGGTCGATTGGATTACGGACTACACGTTCAACGTGAATGCGTACCCGAACGGCGGCTGCCCGAGTATCGTCGCAACGGTGCACTACTTCTGTTTTCGCAGCTTCACGCAGAGCTTCGGGCCAACGTCCACGGAGTTCGTCACGCATACCATCGCGGGCTTCGTCGAAGACGCGTTGCGGGTGCGCAGCAATCTTACGGTGACGCTGGGACTGCGCTACGACTACACGTTGTTGCCTACGCCGCAGACGGCGAATCCGCTGCTCGACGCGGATATTGCCGCGATCGGCGGGCCGATTCACGGCGCGACGGCGACCTTCCCGGAGGACCGCAACAACTTTGGGCCGCGCGTTGCGGTAGCGTGGGCGCCGCGTTCGGTGTGGGGCTTGCCGGCGCAGTGGTCGCAGGGGAGCGGCCCGCTGTTCACGGTGCATCTCGGGTATGGCGTGTTCTACAGCCACATTCCCGGAGCGACGGTGCGCGCCGCGCTCACCGACACGGCGCTGGAGACGACGACGACGCACGTCCGCATCCGGCCGACGACGATCACCGCGTGCCCGCAGGTCACGGCGGTGCAGCAGGGCTTCGGATATCCATGCGACTAGACGTCGGCACCACCAGCGGCGGTTGCGCAGACGACCTCGGCGATGGTGTTTGCGAGCAACTACCGCGTGCCGGCGGTGCAGCGTGGGACGCTGTCGGTGGAGCGGGAGCTGGGGCGGCGAACCAGTGTGCGCGCGAGCTACTCGATGGCGCTGGCAACGCAGTTGCCGGGCAGTACGGACATCAATATTTCGCCGTCGCCGGGGATGGTGAGCTACGTTCTGCAGGGGGGCGACGGGCATCCTGGTCTGCACAGCGGCGAGACGTTCGTGGTGCCGCTCTACGGCCAGCGGCCGATCGCGGACTTCGGTGCGGTGACGGCGCTGGTCTCGAACGCCAATGCGACCTATCACGCGTTCACTGCGGAGGCGCGGGTGCATGGCCTGCGGTGGAAGGGGCTGCGCGATCTGGAGCTGCATGGGAGCTACACGTTCTCGCGCTCGATCGACTATGCGCCGCAGAGTTCGGCGACGCCGGCGCTCGATGGCCAGTTCGATCCGTTCCACAACGGCTACGACAAGGGGCTTTCGAGCCAGCAGTTTCCCCAGCGCTTCTCGGGCAGTCTTGAGGATCGGGTCCGCGTGAGCAACGGGCCGAAGGCGGTGCGGCTGGCGCTGGATGGATGGCGCGTCGCCGCGATCGGGGTCGCCAGCAGCGGCGCGCCGTACAGCTACAACATCTTCGGCGGAACCTATCTGAGCGGTGGGCGCGAGACGATAAACGGTTCGGGCGGAGCGACCTATCTGCCGACGGTCGGCCGCAACACGCTGCGGCTTGCGCCAAGGTGGACCTCCGGCTGGGACGCGAGCTAACGGTCGGCCACAAGGTGCATCTCAACGCCTTCGCCGAGGCCTTCAACCTGTTCAACGCAGACAATATCGCGCGCGTGGAGACGCGCGCGTTTCTGCTGGGAACGCCTGCCACCATTGGCGATTCGACGGCCACCGGGCCAACGCCGCTGATCTTTCAGGATGCGGCGGAGATTGCGACGGAGGGCCTGACCACGGCGGTACCGTTTGGGACGCCCAGCTCCTCAACCACGGGCCTCAGCCGCGAGCGCCAGATCGAGTTGGGGCTACGGGTGCAGTTCTGAGCCTGTCGTGTGACGCAGCGGCCGCAGGCTGCATCCAACAGCCTAGTTAGCCACGTACACAAGTGGGCCGGAGATGTCGAACGATGAACCTGCTTGAAGTGATTGCCCACCACGGTTATGCGGTGACGTCGATCGCTTGCTTCGTCGCGTGTTGTGGCCTGCCGCTGCCCATCTCGGTGGTTCTGCTGACGGCTGGCGCTGCGGCGCACGGCGGATCGCTGAACCTCGGGCTTGTGATTGCGTGCGCATTTGGATCCGCGCTGTTCGGCGACACGCTGATGTACTTCGGCGGCCGCTTGACGGGATGGTGGCTGCTGACCGCGATCTGCCGGTTCAGCTTCAATCCCGAGGCGTGCATCTTCGGGTCGGCGCGATCGTTTCACAAGCGCGGGCCGCGCTCGCTGCTAGTCGCGAAGTTCGTTCCTGGCCTGGCGACGGTCGCCGCTATCCTGGCCGGCAGCCTCAACATGCGGCTGCGGCGGTTTTTGACGCTCGATGGCTGCGGCGTCCTGTTCTACACCGCGGTGTGGAGTCTCACCGGCTTTGTCTTCGCGCCGTTCCTGCGCATAGTCATCCGCTGGGTCGAGCGCGTGGGGCATATCACCGCCGCCACGTTCGCCGCGATCGTTCTGCTCTATGTGCTGTGGCTGGTGCTTAGCTCGCTGCGCGAATCGCGCCTCTCAGAGGTGGAGACAGTCGCTGCGGAGGAGCTCTTCGAGCGCATGCGCACGGCCACCCACGACCGCCTGCTGATCATCGCCGACGTGCGTTCGCACGGCTACTACGACCCGGGCACGCAGCGCATCAAGAACTCCATCCGCGTGGAGCCCAGCCGGCTGAAGGAAGAGCTGGTGGCGCTGCGCGAGTTCATGCAGCCGGAGTGCGAGATCTACCTCTACTGCTCGTGTGCGCACGAGGCAACGAGCATGCGCGTGGCGCGGATGCTGGAGAAGGAAAACTGCTCGACGAAGGTGATCCGGGGCGGGCTGAAGGCGTGGGTGAAGGCCGGCGGCCCGCTGGAGCCCGTGCCTCCGGGCGACATGGAGCATCTGCCGAAGTTTGAGTAAAACAGAGGATAGAGAGTAGAGGGTAGAGGGTAGAGGAAATACGGAAGAGCGAATACGGAAGAGCGAATATTAGGTGGTGAGTTTGGCCAGGGCGGTGATGAGCCGGGTGCGGGGAAGGCCGTCGGCGTAGGTCTTGAGGATGAGCGAACGCATGAAGGGAAAGCGCATGGCCTTGAAGCCGCGCTCGGGTTTGGCGTAAAAGGCGCGGGCTGCGCGCTGCGAGAAGGCCAGGGTCTCCTGGAGTGGGCGGAGTTCGCGGGCGTAGGCCGCTGCGAGGGTCTCGGCTGGCTCGCCGTCCGCGCAGGACAGAATCGCGGCGGCTGCGGCTTGTCCGCTGACGATGGCCGAGTGGATGCCCTCGCCGGTGAGTGGGTCGACGAGGCCCGCCGCATCGCCCACGAGCAGCACGCGTCCGCGTGGCACATAGGCGTGGCCGCCCATTCCGAGATATTGGCCGGTGATGTGTGCGAGCGTTGCGACGCCGAGCTTGTGCTTTGCATAGCCGAGCAGCAGCGCGCGCGTCACCGACTTCAACGCAACGCCGGAGGCGCCGTCGGCGGGCGCGAAGGCGCCGACGCCGATGTTGATGTGATCGCCCTTGGGAAAGAGCCAGCCGTAGCCGCCGTGCAGCGGAGCGAAGTCGAAGACGAGATCGTGCGGCGCGGCTCCGGCGGGCAGCGTTGCAGGAAGCTCGGCGTAGGGAACGGTGGCCTCCAGCGCGAAGCCGTCGTCCTGGTCCTGCGCGGACGGCGAGCGAATAGAAAACCCTGGCCGTGCGCCCAGCACCTGCGCGGACGGCGAGAGTTGGGTTCCGTGGTTGTAGAGGCGGGCAGCGAGGCGGCGGGTTTGGCCGTTGGAGCCGTCGGCGCCGATGAGGACGGGGACGCGGAGGGTCTGCGGGCCTTCGGCGGTGAGGATGTCGAGCTCGATGCTATCGGGGACTGCGCGTCCTTCGGGGACTTCGCGTCCTTCGGGGAGTTCGCGTCCTGCGGGGAGTTCGCGCAGCGCGAGGATGCTCTCGATCTTCCGGAACTCGACGCTTCCTCCTAAGCGGCCAGAGGCGAGCGTTTGTTTGAGGCAGAAGTCGTCGAAGCGCTCGCGCACCGCCATCGCGCAGATGGGCTTGCGGGTCTTCACGCGGACCTCGGTCCTGCGCGGACGGCGGGCGTGGGGTTCCGCGGTTACAGAGGCGGATTGTTGCAACACGATCTCGTGGCAGACGCGCTCGATGATGGGGTCGACGGAGTAGCGCAGCGCCTTGAGTGTCTTGCGCGTGAGGCCGCAGGCGCAGGGCTTGGGGCGGGGGAAGGTGCGCTTGTCGAGCAGCAGGACGCGCTTGCCGGCGCGCGCCAGGTCGTAGGCGGCAGCGCATCCGGCGGGTCCCGCGCCGACGATCAGGATGTCGTAGATGTCGTGCATAAGGCGCTCTCGGTGTGGCTGTGGCTTGTCCAAAGCTACTTGGCGATCTGCATCGCCTCGGCAAGCAGCGAGTAGCTGTGGCGGCGCGCCTCGTGGGAGTGCGTGATGGTGTTCACGACGATCTCGTTGAGGTGCAACTGCTCGGCGAGGCGGCGGAGCTGGGCGGCGACGCGGTCGGGTGTGCCGACGAAGTAGCGTGGCCACTCGCCGACTTCGGCCATGCCGGGAAAGTCCTCGAGCGGCGACGGTGCGATGATGTTCAGCTCTTGCAGCGCGTCGTCGGGCGCTGCGACGGGACGGCGGTCGTCGATGCGGATGCGGCACTGCAGCAGGCGGACGGAGGCGTACAGGCGCTGGGCTTCCTCGTCGGTATCGGCACAGATGACGCCGATGGCGAGCGTTGCCTCGGGCGCTGCGCGGTCGGGCGACGGCTGGAAGTTGCGCTGGTAGTATTCGATGGCTTCGCGGGTGGCGACGGGCGAGAAGAAGTGCGCGAAGGCGTAGGGCAGGCCCTCCTGCGCGGCGATGACGGAGGACCACGGCGAGGAGCCGAGCAGCCAGACGTCGGGGGCTCCGGGTGCGTCGGGAGAGAAGCGCAGGTTGGCGAAGGGGTGATCCGCAGGGAAGCGCTCGGGGTGCAGGAAGGCGCGCAGTTCGGCGAGCTGCTGCAGAAAGTCGTCGGGTACGGGGCCGGTGCGGACGCGGCGCAGCGCGTAGGCCTCGAGCTGACCGCCGCCGGGCGCGCGGCCGACGCCGAGATCGATGCGGCCGGGGAACATCGCGTTCAGCGTGCGGAAGACTTCGGCGACCTTGAACGCGGAGTAGTGCGGCAGCATAATGCCACCGGAGCCGACGCGAATGCGCGTGGTCTCGGCTGCGGCGCGCGCGATGAGGATCTCGGGCGCGGCGCAGGCGAGCAGGTCCGTCGCGTGGTGCTCGGAGTACCACAGGCGCGTGTAGCCGAGGCGATCGACGTGGCGCGCCAGATCGATCGAGTTGGCGAGCGCCTGCGAGGGCGTCGAGCCCGCGGAAACGGGGGATTGATCGAGTACGGAGAGGCGAATCGAGTTACCCATGCATGTTCGATGATAGTGGAGTACGGACGCGAGATGGGGGGAGTTCGGCGACGTTCGTGTGCGCGGGCCGTCCAATGCTGCATCGGATTAGACTGAAGGCGTTCGGAGCGGAGGCAGCGGTGGTGGTCGGCAGGCGATGCAGGGCGGGGCTTTTGTCGGCAGCGTTGCTGGCCGGTGCTGCGGCGTCGCAGGCCCAGACCCAGGCCCAGACACCGGCCCAGACACCGGCCCAGACACCGGCCCAGACACCGGCCCCGGCACAAACACAAACCCAAACACAAAACCAGGCCCAGACACAGGCCCCGGCACAGCGCGGTGGTCCAGCCGAGCCGCTGGCTGCGTTGCGGGAGGGCCGGCTGGTGGTGTGGTTTGTGGGGGCGGGGGAGCGTGCCCCGGAGACAAACCTTCAGGCGATCGCCGCGCTGCATCATGCGACTCCGCTGACCTACCAGGAGCAGACCTCGGGGAGCTTTGGCCAGAGCGCCAGCAGCTTCGGCCAAAACTCCGGGGGCTATGGCGTGGACTCGACCAGCTCCAGCATCAGTACGCCGAAGCCGGCGCAGGGTGAGGATGCGCCATCGGCGACTCCGAACGGCATTGGCTATCGGCAGCAGGAGTCGGGGAGCTTTGGCCAGGAGTCCAGCAGCTTTGGGACCGAGGCCAGCAATCATGGCCAGACGTCCGGGAGCGTGGGGCAGGAGGCCAGCAGCTTCGGAACGGCCGCGAGCAACCATGGCCAGGACGCGGGCAGCTTCGGGAACTCGACGAGCACGATTGCAGACGCTGGCAACAGTTTGCCGCAGCCGCCGAGCAATCCGCTGGCGGAGCAGTTCAAGGAGAGATTGCAGCAGGCTTTTCCGGACCTGCAGGTGAAGTTCAGCGAAGTGGATCCGGCCGAGTTGAAGGACCGGCTGATGGCTGCGCGGGGCACGGCGAGCTATCCGGATGTGCTGCTCGGGACGCTGCCCGCAGCGTGGTGGAATGGCATGCAGAGCGAGTTCGGGCTTGCGATGCTGCGGCCCGCGAGCTTTTATCCGGACGGAGTGACGCAGAATCCGCCCAGTGCGGAGGAGTTTGCGATTCTTGCGCGAGCACCGCACATGGCGGCGGCGCGTGCGTTTGCGCTGTGGATGAGCGAGCCTGACTCGGGCTGTCCGGGCTGCGTGCAGGCAGGCCTTTCGGAGAAGGAGCAGGCAGCTGCGGCGGTGGCGATGAGCGCGGTGGAGCGTCTGCTGAACGGCGAACCGCTGGGCGAGGAAGCCGACCCCGAGATGGCGAGGAGTTCGTCGCTGGGTGTGCGGAGAATGCTCGCGACGATTGGGAGTACGAGTGGGAATACGAGTGGGAATACGAGTGGGAGTACGAGCGCCGGTGATGCAGCGCCCCGGGTTGAGGTGGAGCGTGCGTCGACGAATGGCAGCCTGGCGGCGGTTGCGCTGCGCGTGGTGGTTTCGTCGCCCGGCGTCTTTGGCGTGGCGCATCCGCTGGTGGTGCTGCGCACGGCAAAGGACGGACGGTGGAGGGTGCTGCAGGTGTCGTTGAACCTGCAGCAGCTCGAACAGGAAAACGTGCGGCATACGCTGATGGAGAGCAGTCCGGCGTCGGCGGCGGAGCAGCGCGGTGGTGTCGTGGGTGTCTCGCAGGCGTCGCCGCAGGATGGCGATACGCGGGCGCCAATGCCGGAGCTGGTGTGGGACAACGGCGGTGGCGCTGGCCTGCAGGTGGTGGAGTGGCAGATGGGCCGCAGCGGTGGCTGGGCCGACGCGCGGCTCTACCTGGTGCAGGATCGAAATCCAAGGTTGCAGACGCACGTAATCGCGCAGTTCGCCGGTGGCGTAGGACGATATCGCTGGCGCGTGTGGAGCGTTGGTGCTCACGGAGAGATGAAGATCGGTCCGTGGCGCACGTTCAACGTTGTGCAGTAATGCGGGGAGCGATGGGGTAGTGGGTCAGTTTGAATCGTAGGGCTTTTCGCCCATCATGAACTGCCGGAACTCTTCAACCTCTTCGCGCAGGAGTTCTACGGCCTTAGCAACCGAGCCAAGAGCAAGCAACAGGACAGCGAGCATTCCCCAGGTGATGTAAAGCTGAGTATGGGTCATGCCAGCCATACTCTCACGCCTCTAGCAGCCCCACAAGCTCTTCCACTGTCGACGATGGGCGTTCTGGAATAGACGGGGAGCGATCCGCTATGCTCGGAATGTGACGTTGATTGGACAGAACGAGCTTTCGCCGCTGCTCTCCGCGCCCTTGTTGTCGGTGCAAGCGCTGCACGTTGCGTTCTCGGGGCAGGAGGCAGTGCGCGGCGTGTCGTTCGCCATCGCGCCGGGCGAGACGCTGGGGCTGGTCGGCGAGTCGGGTTCGGGGAAGTCCGCGACCTCGTTGGCGCTGCTGCGACTGCTTCCACCGAGTGCGGCGATCAGCGGCAGCGTTGCGTTTGCGCGCGCGGATGGCGTGACGGAAGATCTGCTGGGCCTGCCCGAAGAGGCGATGCGCCGGCATCGCGGCAGGTCGATTGCGATGATCTTTCAGGAGCCGATGACGGCGCTCAACCCGGTGATGAAGATTGGGCGGCAGATCGCCGAGGCACTGCTGGCGCATGCGCCACGGACTCCAGGACGCGAGGTCCGCGAGCGTGTGCTGGCAGCCATGCGCGAGGTCGCGCTGCCGGACCCGGAGCGCCGCATGGACGACTATCCGCACCAGTTCTCCGGCGGCCAGCGGCAGCGCATCGTCATTGCGATGGCGCTGATCAATAAGCCGCGGCTGCTGATTGCCGATGAGCCAACGACTGCGCTCGACGTGACGGTGCAGGCGCAGATTCTTGCGCTGCTCAAGAAACTTAAGAGCGAGCACAAGCTTTCGATGCTGTTCATCTCGCACGACCTGGCGGTGGTCGCGCAGGTGGCGGACCGCGTCGCGGTCATGCGCCAGGGCGAGATCGTCGAGCAGGGCAGCGTCAGGCAGGTGCTCACGCGGCCGCAACACGCGTACACGCGCGGCCTGCTGGCTTCGGCGCCGACGATGAGAACGCCGCGCGACCGTCCGCTTGCTACCATGGTGCGAGCGGGCATCTAATGCCGGTCAGACTGGGTGGGTATGCGCGCGCTCGTTGTATCGGACATCCACGGAAATCTGCACGCTCTGGAGGCGGTCCTTGCGGTAGCGCGGAGTCCTGCTGGCGGAGGGTTCGATCAGCTGTGGAATCTGGGCGACATCGTGGGGTATGGCGCGCGGCCGAATGAGGTGATCGATGTTCTGCGGCCGCTGGCAACGATTAATGTGCGCGGCAATCACGACCGCGTCTGTAGCGGGCTGAGCAGCTCGCAGGGCTTCAATCCGATCGCCGCCGAGGCCGCTGCATGGACGCGGCTGCACCTCCGGCCCGACAACCGGGAGTGGCTCCGCGCCATCCCGATGGGGCCGATTCGCGCCAGCGCGCGCGCCATGTGCGCGCATGGCTCGCCGCTGCATGAGGACCAGTACATCGCGTCGATGCGCGATGCGTGGACGCCGCTGCAACGCATGGAGACGGAGATCACCTTCTTCGGCCACACGCATGTGCAGGGCGGCTTCTCGCAGCGTGAGCATGAGTGGGCGGAGGATCACCCGGTCTACGCTGGACGCAACAGCGACAGGACGGAACACTTCATGCTGGATGTTCCGGCAGGCTCACGGCATCTCATCAATCCGGGCGCAGTGGGCCAGCCGCGCGATGGCGACTGGCGCGCCGCGTTTGCCATCTACGATGAAGCGCTCGAGCAGGTTACGTTCTTACGCACGCCCTACGATGTTGCCGCCGCACAGGTCGCGATCCGCGCGGCGCATCTGCCCGAGCGGCTGGCGGCGCGGCTGAGTTTGGGGCGGTAGGGCAAAGCCACGGCGCTAAACCCAGAGCCGCAGCGCTAGAACAATTTGCCGATCGTGAGGACCAGCTTTCGTTCGCCGTTGGTACCGATCGCGGGCGCGATCGAGATCACGCCCAGCGGCGTGTCCGCAACGACGCCGAAGTACGCGTCTTGTCGCGTGACGGTGGCTCCATCCGGGGAACGCATCTGTCCAGCCTCATAGAAGCCGCCCAGGTACAGGCTATTGCCCAGCGGAGCAGGCAGAGACTTGAGCTTGAAGAGGTACCCCGGCGTGATCAGGAAGTAGTCGGTGCCGCGGTACTGGTCGATGGAGCTGGCGCTCAGCCGCAGCGGACCTCCCAGCGTGTAGCGGAAGGGCTGCGCGACGTCCCGGTTGAACATCGTCCCACCCTCCATGTTCATCAGCAGGAGGTTCTTCTTGCCAAAGGTATGGGCAAACTCAATCTGGCTGAAGATCTGCGGCGCGCTGGGGCTGCCTGGCGTGGCGTAGAGATAGCCAAGGTCGGTGACCGAGCGAACGCCGTACTGCGGCACCAGGGCGCGGTCCTGCGAGTCGTAGATGTACTGCACGCGCGCGGTCTGGGCGTTGCCGTAATAATTCGGCAGGCCGTCGGAGCCCGTGGTGGTGTACCACCGCACATTCTGGAGCTGCCATCCGGCGCGCACTTCCTGCGTGCTGCCGTTGCTCCAGCCGACGTCTACTCCCGGGCCGCCGAACTGCGCCAGCCGCTCCGACAACCGCGTGTTGCCGCTGTAGATGTAGTACGGCGTGCGCGTGATGCCCGCGTGCGGAGCGACGAAGAGCCCGTCGATGCCGAGTTTGCGGTAGTATTCGCTCGCAAGTTGCGTGGCAAATCCAAAGTCTACTTTGGTGCGCAGCTCCGAACCATAGCCCCCAAGGTCCTGGTCCAGCAGGATCATATTGACCGTGGCGCGCGTGACGCCACCGGTCTGTGCTGCCAGATTGAATCCGGCCTCGAGGAACGGTGGACCTGTCTTCTTGTCGCTCACGGTTACCAGAAGGATTGGACGCGATGGCTGCGTCTTGTCATAGCCGACGGTGTAATCCGCATCGTAGCGGCCATCGCTGCGCAGTTGCGAGAGCAGATTCTCGACGCGTTTGGTGTCCACCGGCTGATTCGCCAGCGGCGCAAATAAGCGCTCGGCAGCCGCTTTGGCTGCGTCGTTCGGCGCCTCCACCTCCACGCGCAGAATGGTGCCCGGAGGTCCATTCTGCCGTGCGTCGCGCTGCGCCAGATACTGCTGCCACTGGGCTTGGCTGAGCGAGTACTGCAGCAGCTCCGCCTTGTTGGCCTCGGCTGCGGCGTAGCCCCGTTCGGCGAGCTGCCCGGTCTTCAGATAGCTGGCCGCGTTGAATCCGCTGACATCGGGCGTAATCAGGACATTCGCCAGCTTGCGGTCGCGCGCCTCATTGTTCTCGATGCCTACCGAGAACGCGCGCTGCAGCACGTCGAGAATGGAGTTGAGATCGTCCTTGCCTAGCGGCTGGAGCTTGAGGCTGACCGCCAGGATCACGTCGGCGTTCATCGCCTTTACGTCGGGCGTGGGCAGGTTTTCGAGGATTGCGCCGTCGACGTACTCGTGTCCATTCAGCTCAAACGGCCGGAAGACGCCGGGGATCGACGCGGAGGCGAGCACCGCATCGCGCAGCGATCCGCGCGCGAAGGTGACCGTCTTCGCAGCGTTCAGGTCTGTCGCCTGGCAGCGGAAGGGAATCGGCAGATGATTGAAGTCGGTCTGGTCGTTGTAGCGCAGAAACTCCTTTTCGAGCAGCTCGTTCAGGCCTGCATCCGTAAGCAGGCTGTTGCGAAACGATGGGCCGTGCTTCAGACCGACGGTGATGGCGTTGGGAATAGAGTGGAGGTCTTCGCGGCGGCGAAAGTCCTGCGCGCTGTACGGCTGCGTTATGCGAAAAACCGAATCGAGCGAGTCCTCCGTCAGGATGTGCTTGATCTGCTCGGGCGTGTGGCCGGTCGAGTAGAGCGCCGCGATGATGGAGCCCATGCTGGTTCCGGCGATCACGTCGACCGGAATCCGGTGTTCCTCAAACCATTGCAGCACGCCAATCTCACTCAACCCCGGGGCACCGCCGCCGCCCAGCGCGAGCCCGATCACCGGCCGGTCCGTGGGTAGATCGGTCGGCGGCGTGGAGGGCTCCAGCGGCCCCAGCGTCAGCTGCGTGGTGCTGGCAGACTTTTCGCCGGAGCTTGCGGGTGTTGCGGCTGGTTCCGCGTTTTGCCCGGATTGTTTGCCAGTGGGAGAAGTTTTCTGGCCGAGATTGCCGGTGTCGGGCGTCTTGTTCCCGGTCTGCTGCGCCGCCTGCTTCTCGATCGCCTGCTCCGGAGTTGCCGCAGGCTGCGCCGGGCTCTGCGCTCGAGCCTGCAGGCAGAGGGTCAGCCCTGTAACGGCGAGCGCCGCGCCAAGTACAAAGCGGCGGGCGGTAAATCTGTAAGGTCCAGGCAGGGTACGTTCAGGTCGTGCAGGGATTTCCATGCGTCCTTGATTCCGCTCCGTTCCGCGCCCGGAGCGAGCACGGCCCTCCAACTCTTTTGCAAACAGCATAGGCCCTTGGACGCGCAGAAGCCCTCAGCGGATGGAGGTCGCGAACCTCTCAGGGTTCGCCTGCCCGAGCGTACTCCTGAAACAACTCTGGAAACTGCTGCCCGAGCGACGCAATCTTCGGAATATCGCAGACCTGGATGTAGGGATTGTTGGGGTTCTTCATCGCATAATCCTGGTGATACTCCTCGCCGCCATAGAACGCATCGAGGGGAACGATCTGCGTCACGATGGGTCTGGCGAAGACGTGCGCCCGGTCGAGCTGCTGCACGTAGGCCTCGGCAGTTTCGCGCTGCTGCTCGCCGCTGTAGAAGATCGCCGAGCGGTAGCTGGTGCCGATGTCCGCGCCCTGGCGGTTGAGCTGGGTGGGATCGTGCACCACGGAGAAAAAGATGCGCAGCAGCGTTCCATAGCTCACGATGGACGGGTCGTAGACGATCTCGAGGGCCTCGGCGTGACCCGTGTCCTCGGCGCAAACCGCGCTGTAGTTGGCCGTCTCCGCTGCGCCGCCGGAGTAGCCGACCGTCGTCCGGACGACCCCCTTCACGCGCTGAAAGACCGACTGAACGCCCCAGAAGCAGCCGCCGGCGAAGACGGCTGTGTCGCGCTGTCCGGCGGCCCACCCGCTCGCGGGCGCCGCAATGTCATGAAGCGGGGCCGGAATGGGCTCCCTGAGAGTTGTTGCCATCGTTCTATGCCTCCGTTGCCATCGTTCTATGCCTCCGTTGCCATCGTTCTATGCCTCCAGCGTGACACCCGGAGCCACCCGACTGCGATCACACACCGCGGGAAGACCCTCTGCGCGGCCGAAGCGCCCGCCCCGGCAATGTCACAGACCATTGGACGCGGTCGGCGGCCCGAACGACGCGTGACGGCCCACAGAGAGCCGGAGGAGGGTGGAACCAAGGTGGTTAACCCCACCCTCAACGCATACTTGAAGTGTTACGGATCGGTAAACTACGGGTTACCCTTGCGCTGCTGGCGGGTTACCTTCGGGGCTTCTCACGCCTAGCCCGGGGGCCAGGTCATGTGCCGTCCTCCCAACAGATGCACGTGGAGGTGGTCGACGGTCTGGCCGCCGTCGTGGCCGGTGTTGATCACCAGGCGATAGCCTTTTACGAGGCCCTGCTGCTGGGCAACCTCGGCCCCGGAGGCGAGCAGATGCCCGAGCAGCCCCGCCTCGTTGGCCGTGGTGTGCGCGAGCGAGCCAACGTGCTGCTTCGGGATGATGAGCACGTGGACCGGCGCCTGCGGGTTGATGTCCGGGAAGGCGAGCAACTGCTCGTCCTCAAAGAGACGCGTGACGGGGATCGCCCCAGAGGCGATCTTGCAGAAGAGGCAGTCGGAGTTCTTAGCCATGTGCGAATCCTAAAGCATTTCTCCTGTTATTGTGAGCTGGCCGAGGCAGGAGAGTGTCGTTTTTCCTGGGGGAAAACAGCGTTGAGAGCTGTGGTTTCGGTGTACACCCGCAGGAGAAAAGCTCTAAACCGCAGCGGCTACTTCTTGAAGTACTTCGGTTCAAATCCGGAGCCCACGGGTCATACGCCTTGGCAAAGGCTGCGCGGCGGCCGATGGAGGGATGGCTGTAGGTCCAGAATTCGTAGAGCGGGCTCGGGTTGGGATCGGCGAAGGAGGTCTTGCCGAGCACCTCGAAGGCAGCCTTGGCGGTGGCCTGCGGGTCGGCGACGAGGCCGTGGATGGCCTCCTGCCCGTAGACGTCGGCGGCGTGCTCGTCGTGGCGGCTGAAGATGTTCTCCACCGGCTCCAGCAACGCGCCAAAGATCGAGAACGCCAGCAGCAGCACGGCCAGCGCTGCCCAGTCGTTCTGCGAGGGCACACCCCAGCGCGCGCCGAAGTTCGCGATCGCCCACTGCACGAAGCGGTAGCCAACGTACAGCGTCAGCAGCAGGATGAAGAGGGTGAACGCGACGCCCAGAACGATGTGGTGCAGCACGTAGTGGCCGGACTCATGGCCGAAGACAAAGACGATCTCGTCGGGTGTCAGCTTCTGGATGGAGGTGTCCCACACGACCACGCGCTTGGACGCGCCGAAGCCCTCGACGTCGGCGTTCAGCGTGGTCAGCTTGGCGCTGGCCTGCATCAGGAACATGCGCTCGGGCGGGATGTTCATGTGGCCCTTCTCGACGACCTGCTCGAGCTGCGCGACCAGCGCGGGATTGGTCTTCTGCAGCGGCTCGTAGTGGAAGAAGAGCGGCTCGATATACGGCGCGACGAAGATTCCGAAGAGCAAGATCGGAATCGACGCGGCCCAGAAGGTCAGCCACCAGCTGCGCGGCAGCCTGCGGATGATCCAGAAGAGCAACATCAGTAGCAGGCCGCCAACGATCCAGGTGAGCGCGAAGGCCTTGGCCTGATCGCCAAACCAGCTCGCCCAGCTCTGCACGGAGAGGCCGTACTTGCGCGAGAGGTGTTGCGCGTAAAGGTCCAGCGGAAGGCTGAGCAGGAAGCCCACGACGAGATACAGCAGCAGAAAGAGATAGCCCTGCGCCCAGCGGTTGCCGCTGACCTTCACGGCGGTGTTGCGCATCCACGCGATCACGCCGAGCGAGAGCAGCAGCAACAGGCTGATGATGCTCCAGGCTGCGTCGACGAAGTGCAGGGTGACGTGCACGGCGCTCAGGTGCTGCGACTTGGCGAGGTCTTCGGGGCTGAGCGAGTAGTCGGGCAGATTTCCGTGCAGCGGAGCGGCGGCCAGCTCCTGCGCGGCGTAGGCGTTGGCGGCGTGCTCGGCGAGCGTATCGCTGGCGCGGGCGGTCAGGCTGAAGGGAAGCAGAAGGCAGAGAGCAACAGCAAAAGCAAGGGAGAATCGACGCAGGCTCATGGACTTCCTAAGTAAAGTGCTGATTCGTTGTGTTCTGAGTCTGCACCAGCGCCGGAAAACGAGCAAGCGATCTCCCCGCCAATTCCGCATCGACCGTGAAAACAGCGAGCCCCACAATTCGATACACTCGATGGACAAGACGCTCTGTCTTCTATGGAAGCTGGCCTGCCCTTGATCACTCCCGATTTGCGCCATTTCGATTCGCCGCACACACCGTCCACGCGCCCCCTTGCAATCAGCCTGCGGTTTGCCGCCCTCGCGCTGGCCGCGACGACCATGGCCTACGCCGCCGGCCCCGCAGACAAGGCTCGTGCGGACACGAAGCCCGCGGCCGCCGCGCAGGGCAACGTCGCGCCCACCGTACAGGAGCCGGTGCTGATGCAGGCGATGGAGACGGAGCTGCATCGCGCCATCGCCGATCTCGGCAGTGCGATCACGCCCGTGGCATCCACGAGCGACAAGACGCCCGCGCAGAAGCCGTACTTCATCGGCTACTCGGTCGCCGACACCGAGAGCGTCAGCATCACCGCGCAGTATGGTGCAATCACCAGCTCGAATGCTGTGCATTCCCGGTCGGCCGATGTGCAGGTGCGGCTGGGTTCGGCGGCGCTCGACAACACGCATGGGGCGCATCGCGCCAGCGCGCTCACAACGCTGCGTCTGCCTCTGACCGACGACCGCGCCGCCATCGAGCGGACGCTGTGGTTTGCGACCAATCGCGGCTATGGCAAGGCGCTCGACGCGCTGGAGAAGGTGAAGACCGAGCAGCAGGTTCGCGCCAGGGAAGAGGACTCTTCCGCCGACCTTTCCTTCGAGCCGCCGCAGGTCGACATCTTTGCCACCGCGCCGCCGCTCTCCATTAACCGCAGCGCGTGGGAGTCGCGGCTGCGCGAGATCTCCGGTGTCTTCAGGTCGTATCCGCAGATCTTCTACGACATGGTGATGCTGCAGGCCGCGCATGAGACCGACTACTTCGTCTCGAGCGAGGGATCGAGGGTCGCAGCGCCGAACCAGGCGGCGCGGCTGGTCGTCGTCGCTCGCACCCGCGCCGCCGATGACATGGACCTCTTCCGCGACGAGACCTTCGAGGCCGACGCTACGGGCCATCTGCCCGATCAGGCCGAGGTCCTCGCGAAGACCGTGGCCCTGGCGAAGAACCTCGACGAGCTGCGCGTCGCGCCGATCACCGAGCCCTACAACGGACCGGCGATTCTCTCCGGCCGCGCGGCTGCGGTGTTCTTTCACGAGGTGCTCGGGCATCGGCTCGAGGGCCAGCGCCAGCGTGGCGATGAGGAGGGCGAGACCTTTACCAAGTTGCTCGGCAAGCCGATTCTGCCCAGCTTTCTCTCGGTCTCCGACGACCCAACGCTCGAGCAGTTCGACGGCCATCCGCTGAGCGGCCACTATATCTTTGACGACGAAGGCCAACCCGCGCGCCGCGTGCAACTCGTGGATGATGGCGTGCTCAAGACCTTCCTGATGTCGCGGCTTTCGGTCGCGAGCTTCTCGCAGTCCAACGGCCACGGCCGCGCCGAAAGCGGCAAGATGCCCATCGGTCGCCAGGGCAATCTCATCGTCACCTCCGCCAAGACCGTCTCCGACGCCAAGCTGCGCCAGATGCTCAGATCCGAGGCAAAAAAGCAGGGCAAAGCCTACGGCCTCTACTTCGAGGACATCAGCTCGGGCTTCGCGGTGACGACGCGCCGCTCGCCGCAGGCCTTCCAGGTACTTCCGCTGGTGGTCTATCGCGTGTATGTCGATGGCCGCCCGGATGAGCTCGTGCGCGGCGTCTCGATTGTCGGAACGCCGCTGGCCGCGCTCAGCAGTATCGTGGCGACCGACGATCGTCCAGAGATCTTCAATGGTCTGTGCGGCGCGGAGTCGGGCACGATTCCGGTGAGCGCGGTGGCGCCGGCGATGCTGGTCTCGACTATCGAGACGCAGCGCCAGGCGCAGGGCACAGCGCGGCCACCGATCGTCGAGCCGCCGCCGCTGGATGAAAAACCCGCTGCAGTTGCGGCACCGAAGGGCGGCCGCTAATGCGTCTTCGCACTCTGCTCCTGATGCCGCCGCTTGTGACGCTTATGCTGTGCTCGTTCGCCTTTGCCCAGGCACCGCAATCCACCGACCCGCTGCTCACTGCCATGCAGCAGGAGCTTACCCGCGAGCAAGCCCAGCTGGTTCTCCCCGGCATGCAGCGGCCCTACTTCATGCAGTTCCGGCTCGAAGACGTCCAAGCCTACGACGCTGTCGCCAACTACGGTGCGCTCACCAGCGAGACAGAGAACCACCGGCGCGTGGTGCATGTCGAGGTCCGCATCGGCGACTACACCTCCGACTCCAGCTCCGCGCACGGCGATGGATCGCTTGCGCTCGCACCCGGGGACGACGATCCAGCGGCGCTGAAGTACGCGCTTTGGTCCGCGACGGACGATGCCTACAAGAGCGCATTGCATGCCTACGCGGCCAAACAGGCAACGCTCAAAAACTTCCAGAGCGCTCCTACGGCCAACGACTTCACGTCTGCCAAGCCGGTCACGCTGATCGAGCCGCGCGTCGAACTGCAGTTGGACCGCGACGACTGGAAGCATCGCCTGATCGAGGCCAGCGGCCTCTTCGCGACATCTCCCGAGACGAGGAGCTTCGCGGATGCAGTCGAGTACAGCTCCGCCAGCATCGGCGCCGTCGCTGTCAATCGCTACACGGTCAACACCGACGGCACGGTGTTGCGCCACGGCTACGCGGTCTATGTGGATGCGATCAGCGTGGGCGGCCAGGCCCCCGATGGCATGGAGCTGGGGCGCAGCAACGGCTCGACCGCAACGACGGCCGCCGGCCTGGAGAGTGCGGCGGCGCTGCACCAGCGCGCGCTCGACGACCTCATCGGCTTCAACGAGCTGTGCAACGCGCCCATTGTCGGCCCCGAGGACTATCACGGTCCCGTGCTCTTCTCCGGCGACGCCGCGGCGGAGGTCTTCAACCGGCTCTTCGTGCCCAACGTCGAGGCCGACCGTCCCGACGTCGGAACGACGGCGCGCACCCAGGGAGCCTATCAGTCGAGCTTCAGGACACCCGTGCTGCCGCCGTTTCTCTCTGTCGTCGATGACCCGACGCTGCGCAGCTTTGAGGGCCACGCGCTGCTGGGTGCGTACAAGGTCGATGATGAGGGCGTGTCCGTAGCGCCGGTCGATATCGTCGTGCACGGCAAGCTGATGAACTATCTGCTCGGCCGCGAGCCGGTCAAAGACTTTCCCGATTCGAACGGCCACGGCCGCGCCGCGCTCGGGCAAGCCGCGCACTCGCACGCCGGCGTGATCATCATAAAGTCTGCCGATCCGCTCTCGTCGGAGGCGATGCGTGCGAAGCTGGTTGCTTACGCGAAGGAGCAGGGCCGCGATGTGTATGCGGTGGAGACGCTCGGCAATGAACTCTCACCGCGGATGCTCTACCGCGTCTCGCCGGACGGCAAACGCACGCTGGTGCGTGGCGCGGCCTTCGACGAACTCGATCAGCTCGCCATCCGCAGCGGCATTGTCGCGGCTGGCGGCAAGCCGTACATCGCGCAGAGCATCGGCCCGTTGCCAGAGACCACCATCGCGCCCGAGATCCTGTTCGCCGACATCACCGTGAAGCGCGCCAGCGCGGAGCAGCAGAAGCTGCCCTACTACGCTCCACCCGCGCTGCCGTCGAAGTGAAGTTGAGAACTCAGTCGATGCGCACGAGATACGGCACGGCCTGCGGATCGGGATTGCCGATCCAGTTCATGATGGCGGCCGCGTCGGCGCGCTCCTGCCGCGGCGGGTCGATGCGCACCCAGTAGCCGGTGTCTCCGGTGAACTCGCTGACGCGCGAACCGACGTACCGCCTGGACAGCGCACTCTTCAGGTCCAGGGCATCCTGCTGGCTCTTGAAGGCTCCGGTTTGCACGCACCACTTACCGGTGGGGCTGGCCGTGGGGTTGGCAAAGGCCTCGACCCTCACCTTCGCCACGCCCATGCGATAGATCCCAATCTCCTTGGCCGCGCTCTCCGAGAGGTCCAGTATGCGTCCGTGCGCAAACGGACCGCGATCGGTGATGCGCACCAGCACGGACTCGCCGTTGGCGAGGTTGGTCACGCGCGCGACGGTACCCAGCGGCAGCGTCTTATTTGCGGCAGTCATGCCGGTGCCGTCGTAGGCAGAGCCGTCGGACGTGCGACGTCCGCTTGGCCCATACCAGCTCGCAATTCCGGTTTCGACCAGGACCGGCTTGCCTGCGGGCTCAGCGAGGGGCCCGCGCGGCGATCTGTTCTCATTCGGTTCGTTGCTCGGATTCGACGGATAACTGCCCAGCGGCGGAGGCGGAGGGCCATACGCCTGCCGCTTCTCATGATGGCAACCCGTCGCGAGCAGCGTGAGTGCCGCAGCGATGGTCAACGCCGCTGTCTTACGCAAACAGGCGTGCGGACGTGCGCGCGGACCGCTCTCACTTGCCCTGCCGTTCATCGGTTCGCCTGCGATGCAGTGCATCGACGAGTCCCTTTCGCTGAAGATCCAGCATCCATCATTGGGTGTCGTTGGCGCTGCGTCAACGCCGTTGCGCACGCCGTGTGCCAAGCTGGTAACCCGTTCCTGTATGGATTCCGGAGTCATTCCGGCGGCGCAATGCACCGTTATCTGCCAGGCTCCGCAGGTTCCAATACCACGCAATGTCCGAAGAGGAACAACCATCTATGTCAAGAGTGCGTCCGTAGTAGAGATAACATCTCGACACCGGGTGGCCGCAGTGCGCTGAACGGGTGAGCGAAGCAAAGCAGCAAAGAAAGCAGCAAAGAAAGAGAAAGAAAGCGATGATGACACGACCTTTGAACGCCCAGACACAGATCGCAACGATCCCGACGCCGAACCTGCATCGCCGGCTTATCACGGCCCTCGTGATGTTCTCTTCCCTGGCATTGCTTACAGCCGCTTCGGCCTTGGCGCAGAGCGCGACCCCGGCTGCAGCCGCAGCGCCGCTGGTTGTCGCGGTCTCGCCCGCGGCCTTTGCGCAGATCGCCGCCTCTACCCCGCCGCAATTGCCGATTGGAACCTCCGCCGACCAGGAGAGCAGCTCGTCGATAGCCGACAGGAATAATCTGCCTGAAGCTCCCCGCGCAGGTCAGGTTGCTCCGATCTATACCAAGGACGTCCCGGCCGGAATGACGGCGCAGCCCATCAACGTGCAGGATAAAATCGTGATCGGCCTGCGCAATCTATACAGCCCATTGAACTTCAGCGCGATGATCGTCTCGGCAGGCTACGAGCAGGTAACCAACAGCGAGCCCAACTATGGCACCGACCGCGGCGCCTTCGGTCAGCGGCTTGGCGCCGCCGCCATCCGGGAGACCTCGGAGGACATCTTTACCGACGCCCTCTTTGCACCGCTGCTCCATGAAGATCCGCGCTACTACGTCGAAGGCCCACAGTATGGCTTCATCCACCGCACGCTGTATGCCGTCACGCGGCCGCTGATCACGCGCACCGATAGCGGTCGCAGCAGCGTCAATGGAGCACTTCTGCTAGGCTATGCGGCATCGAGTGGGCTCACCGAAGCGTATTACCCGCAGAGTAACCGGAACTTCCACGATACGGCTTCCACCTACGGCGGATCGATCGGCGGCGCAGCCCTGGGCTTCTTTGTCAACGAATTCTCGTCGGATGTATTGCAGGCGCTGCATCTGGCAAAGAGGCAGTAGCGCAGAGAGATCTATCCGACGATCCAGACGAAAACCGGCAGCAACGGAGGAAGACAACACCACATCGGGCCACAATGCGATCACGCGGATCCTTCCGCGGAAAGGGATTGAGCTTCGACATGTACAGCCTGGAGCAGCGTGGCAAGGAGAACGAACCGCACCTTCCATGGACGCACGGCGCTCTGACGGTGCTGGCGGTAGCCTCGTTGCTCATGGTTGCGCAGGCTCGCGCCCACGCGCAGTCCTTCTCCGACATACTGCCCAATGCGCCCAGCGCCCTGCTGCTCTCTGCGAGCGTTGCTGCGAATGCAAACGCGCTGCCGGTCGAGGACCAAACCGCAGCGCAGAATGCAGCTCAGAA